>Ga0247609_10000961_pt1 | contig 36510 bp, 37 predicted proteins | sample 172DNAGHGlowgp2_FD_193487 | JGI IMG/M metagenome (GOLD analysis project Ga0247609, IMG submission 193487) | Sheep rumen microbial communities from Palmerston North, Manawatu-Wanganui, New Zealand - 1728 DNA GHGlow gp2 | ecosystem: Host-associated > Mammals > Digestive system > Stomach > Rumen ... | reverse complement strand
AGTCGGCGATGTCGCGGATTCATACGACGCAACCACTGGTAAAATCACCCGTCGGGTCGGTGTAAAGGTGCTTGATGGAACTGAGAGTGTAACAGCTGCACTTAGCGAACAAACACCGTGTTTTAAAGTTTTCAAAGACTTTAATGTGCAATCATTTAGCAATCCAATTTCCTGCACTCACTATCAATATGAATCTGTATTCTGGGCTTATGCTGATAAACATTATAAATGCTCATTCGGAACTGGTGCGGCAGGAAATTTACCTCTATGGTTGTCAGCCGATGGAATTACGACTGTTGATGACTTCAAAGCCTACCTTGCCGACCAATACGCAAATGGCACACCGGTCACAGTGTATTATCCTTTGGCGACGGAAACCACAGAAACTTGGATCGAAGAATCATATTGTCAGTCCCCAATCAAAATTGCAACGACCGCTTACAACAGCGCGCGGTTTAGTCCGGTGGTGACGGAATTGAACGACACTATTGCGACGATACGGTCGGTCGTGACAAATACTATCAATCAAACCAAAGCCATTGCGGATTTGCAGGCAACCAAACAAACCCGCCCGGACGAGAACTGCCCCGCCGGTAAAAAATGCCTGCTGGTCGAAGACGACGCCGGCCAACCCCATTGGTACGAGATTATTGAAAACGCATACGGTTTGCCAAGTGGTTATACGGGGTTGGAGTATTTAAAGAGTAATACAGGTACGTATATTGATACCGGATACAAAGCCAACCTGAACACAAAAATGGTTGTTGATTTTGCCGTAGGTCATGAACAGCCAACCGGTAATACTTATATTTTTGGTGAAAATTCCAATGGAGACAATAACAAATGTTTCTACATGGCAACAAAGGCTGGGTCTTTGTTATATGCACAGTTTGATACTATTTCAAGACAAATTGTAACTGACCCAAGTTATGTACCAAACCAAAAGTATAGAACTACACTCAGCAAGGATGGTTGGTATGTAGATAATGTGTTGGGTGCTACATATAATGGGGCTACAGCATTTACAACAGATAATACTTTGTCATTATTTAAAGCGTCTCGTACAGCTGCCCAATCTGGAATTATTATCTATCAAGCAACGATATATGAAAACGACACCCTTGTTCGTGACTTTATCCCTGCAAAACGCAACAGCGATAATGTCCTGGGGTTGTACGACTTGGCTAACGATGTGTTTTATACAAATGCAGGCACAGGGACATTTGTTGCGGGGCCGGAAATTTAATACCCCCGCCACCGCTCGCCAAAAGGCTCCGCGGTCCCCCTCCCCACGGGGGCGGAATTACCACCCCGCACCCCTCCAAGAATCACCCACAAAAATTTCATTTTTGCGGGACCCGATAGAGGGGAACTTAAACTCCCATTCGGGAGTTTTTTTAAAGTGCAGAGTTTTATTAAGGTCGTCATCCCGGCGAAGGCCGGGATCCAGTTGGCTATGCCAACTTGCGTAATGTTGCATAATGACACAAGTTTTGCGGAACGCAAAACTGGATACCGCCCTCCGGCGGTATGACGAATTGGTGTGTTTTTTGTTTTGCCTATAACCCCCTCCGTCAGCTACGCTGACCATCCTCCCCACAGGGGCGGAATTAAAAAAAAATCGCCCAAATGGGCGATTTTTTATCTTTGTAATAATCTTGAACGATGAATTGGTAATACCGTTTTTACATTTGTTATCATACCGGGCACACTGCGCACCATTTTTATTAAATCTGGGTTTGCACGATTATCACGTGGGTGTGTAATATAGTCGGGTTTAATACCCACAGCGCGAAAATCAGCCGCATTACATGTGTTTTTTTGACGCACAGCCAAATCGTTTTGCATTACCGCCCTGTCCCGCGCAATCGCCATATTGTCCAATTTCAATGTTGAAAACCATGCAACACGAAAATCGTACATATTATCCAAATGATGCGATTTAAACCAATCTATCATTTCACGAGTGTATCGCGGTTCAATAACGTCATATATTAAATTTTGCCCAATGTGCGAATATATTTCATTTGCCGGAACACCATATAACCATTTTTTATCGCCGGGTTTCCAAAATGATTCATTTACAAACAAATATGTTGCCAAACCACCGTTTGCGCGTTCATTTTCAAACCAATCTTCGTCACGAAAATAATATGATACACCATCAACCTCGTCCGCACGACGACCGCGTGTCGTGGCGGAAATCAGGTTATAAAATGCCCCAGATGGCACAACATTTTTTTTGAAAAATGTTTTACCTGTGCCAGATTCGCCGTTCAAAAATAACATTATAGGTTTAGACATGAGGGCATCCTTTTTTTCTTTCGTTGATGTTTATAACCCCCTCCACCTGCTTTCGCTTCGCTACAGCAAGGTCCCCCTCCCCAGGCGCTGACGCGCCAGGGGCGGAATCCCACACCCCGCCCTGCGGGCACCCCTCTGTGACCACCCACGAAATTTTGCAATTTCGCGGGGCCTGATAGAGGGGAACTATTAATCTTCCTCTAAGAAACTGTGCAATTTACGACGACGCGTTGGGTGATTTAATTTCTGTAAAGCCTTTTGTTCAATTTGGCGAATACGTTCGCGTGTCACACCCAGATAACTGCCGACCTCTTCCAATGTGCATGTGTCGGTGTTGATTCCAAAACGTTTGCGCAATACGGTGTCTTCTTTGTTTTCCAATTCCGATAATACCTGGGTGACGATTTTACGCAAATTCTTTTGTGCCGCAAACACAAATGGATTTTTCGCTGTTTCGTCCGCAATAATTTCAATACGCGAACTGTCGTCTTCGGTGCCAACGGGGGCCTCTAATGAAATTGGTTTCAAATTCACCTTCATAGCCTTGTGAATCTTATCCACAGGCAAATAGATGATTTTTGACAATTCTTCGGCGGTTGGGCTGCGTCCGTATTTATGCAAAAACTGGCGCGTTGCACGTTGTATTTTGTGTATATTGTCAATCATATGCACAGGAATACGAATTGTGCGCGCCTGGTCGGCAATACTGCGCGAAATTCCCTGTTGAATCCAGTTTGTCGCGTATGTTGAAAATTTATTTCCCAAACGATAATCAAATTTATCCACAGCCTTCATCAAACCGATATTGCCGTCTTGGACCAAATCAGAAAAATCCAGACCCAAACCACGATTGCTGGATTTTTTCGCAAATTTAATAACCAAACGCAAATTCGCCTCTATCATTTCGCGCTTTGCACGTGCGGATTCGGCCTGGCCACGACGAACCAATTCAACAACCTTTTTATATTCAGCCGTCGGTTGCCCTGTTTCGTTCGCAATGTTTGTTATGTCGGCTTGAATCTTTAAAATTTCGGCCTCGTGATTTTTAGCAAAGTTCGCCCAGACCGGATTTTTATGCTTTTGCAATTTTTTAACCCAGTTGCGATTGATTTCATTGCCAACGTATTCCGCCAAGAAATCTTCGCGTTTAATTTTGTTCGCCATTGCCAAACGCAATAATTTACCTTCGAGTCCCATTAACAACTGGTCACGTTTGGTTAATTGTTCCAAAATTTCGGTAATACGGTCATCACTCAAACGGATTTTACTGACATTTTCGAATAATTCCAGACGCATTTTGTTATATTTCTTTTCCAATTCTTCGTCAGGTTTATTCGATGTCAGCAGATTTTCCAAACGATTGGCCTGCAATTTTTGCATGCTGTTAAATATGCGTTTAATTTTCGCAAATAATTCATCAACCAATGGACGAACGGTTTCTTCCATAACTGGAATTGGCACACCAGAAGACCCACGCGGTGTTTCTTCTTTTTTGATGCCGTCATCATCTTCATCATCGTCGTCGTCGTCATCTTCGATAGATGCGGTGGATTCTTCTAAATCGTCCAAATCGTCGTCGTCCAAATCTTCGACATGTTCAACACCCTTGGATTTCAGTGTTTCCGAAATCGCCGCCAAAGATTTTTGTTCGGCCTCGGACGAATACATAACTTCCAAATTGATGATATAACGCAGGCGGACCTCGTCATTGGCAAGTTGTTGATACCAGTTCAACATAGCCTGGATTGTCATAGGACTTTCGCATAAACCATACACCATCAGGCGCGATGCGGCCTCGATACGTTGGGCAATTGCAACCTCGCCGGCGGCGGTCAATAACTGGACCGTTCCAATTTGTTTCAGGTATGATTGGACGGAATCTTGGACCCCCAAGACCAAACTGCCGGTTTGACTGCGTTCCAATTGTTTTGCGTAATGGTCATAATCGTCTTCATTGACATCAACCTGTTCAGCCTCGGCATTTAGGAGGTCGCGGGATTTATCGTGCGGTTGCTCATCTTCGTCTTCTTCGTCACGATAATACCGGTCCATGTCTTTGGAAAAGTTTTCAGATTCCACCATTTCCAAGCCCAAATCTTGTTGGAAAAAGTCCATCAATTCGGCCTGTTCAGAATCCGGAATTTCGTCCATACTTAACGCTTCGTTAAAATCACTTTGCGAAAAATAACCGTTTTCAACCGCAGAAAATGCCAGGTTTTGCATATTTTCTGACAATGACTCAATCAACATTTTCGTTGCTTCGTCCAATTTTTTAGCCATCAACACACCTTTGTTTGATTAAATGCGTGAAAAAATTTTAATTGTTCTTTTGTGCCTTTTTTTGAGCCTTGGTGACCTCGTCTTTTAATAAACTTTCAGACACCAAACCCAATGTCACAGGATTGCAAATCTTGATTTCTGTATAATCTTTGGCGGTTTTTGTTCGCAACGATAAAACCGTTGGTTTCGTACTGCGCATCAAATTCGCAATTTGACCGTCAGATAATTCAGGATAATTTTTCAATAACCACAAAATGCTGCCCTTGCGATTTTGACGATGCAATTTCGGTGTGTATCCACCCTTGGACCGATTGGAATTTTGCGCGTCAATTATGTTTTGCGCCAATGTTAAACGCATTGATGGATCTTGTTCCGCAGCCTTGATTTGTTCGCGGGTTATTTGTCCCGCCAATACAGGATCCAAACCTTGAATTTTATTACTTTCGGCATCAGCCAAATTTTTGATTTCTAATTCGTGCATTCCGCAGAATTCAGCAATTTGTTCAAATGTTAATGATGTGTTTTCAATCAACCACAACGCGGTAGATTTTGGCATATATGGGTAATTCATGAAAAATCCTTTTTGTAACGCCACAAAATATAGTCTAAAACGCGCCTGAATTCAAGTGTTTTTTTTATTTTTTTATTGTGATTTTTTACTGTCCCGATTTTGCACGATTTTTTATTTCAAAATTTTCGCAACAGCAACCGCATTGTCACCCAAATTTGCACGCGAATTCATAACAACACGAATTGACAGCCCCGCCAAATATCCGTATCCAGCCCAGCCATTTAACAAAAACGATTTTACAATAGAATTCCCTTCGTTAATATCGTTTGCAACAATTATGTTCGAATTACCCGATTGGGTAATCGATTTTGTGTTTCGGGCATTTTGCGACAAACAGCAATCCAGTTGAAAATCACTGAAATCCGCCAAATTCGAATACAGGCGCGAACATTCTGTCACCAATAAATGACTGTCGCAGGCGGTTGGATTTTTTATGTTAAAATGCCCAGAGTGATTCAAAAATGTGACAATCGGGCGAATAGCACCCAATATGTTTGTTCGTGCGCAAAAATCAATCGCGTTTTTCGTAATCTGGACACGCGTTGGCAAATCTGGAAATTGATTTAATGCGGCATCTGTGACGATAAAATTCGATAAATGCGCCGGTGCAGCTTCGGGTTTTTCAAAATAAAAACAATGACTTATAAAATTTTTGTTTGGATTAAAGCGGCGCAAAATCAAACGCAAAAAATCGTCCGAATTTATCAATTCTTTGACAATAATATCATCATTTGTCACCCCATCAAATTTATAAAAATCATTAAAGTCAAACCAGCTATTTTCAGCATCATTTGCCGGAACATTTGTTAATTTTTCTTTGTCGTAAATATGGTAAATCATTTTTATATTGCCCCTTTTCAATCTGCAACAATACAACTATTCATGATAAAATGTAAATCAATTTATTCACATATATTGCCAAATTTTATCGGCAACATTTTATTCAGGTCGTTTGGCGACATTTCAACCTGGGTGCCACGAATACCGGCACTGAAAATTATCGTTTCAAAATTTTGCGCGGACGCGTCCAAAACAGTTGTAAAAATCTTTTTCATACCAATTGGCGAACAACCACCATGGATATAACCGACCCGACCCAGTAATTCGCGCTGGGGCAGCATATTTAACGATTTTTCCCCGACACACATTGCCGCACTTTTTAAATTTAATTCCAATGCCACAGGCACCATAAAAACAAACAATTTGTTCGATTTATTTGTTGTGACCAATGTTTTAAAAACAGATGCCGGATTTTGATTTAATGCACGCGCAATGTCAATCCCGGTGCTAAATTTTTCCGGGTCATAAAAATATGTTTTATAACCTATATGCGCCGCGTCCAGCATACGCATAACATTTGTTTTTGTTTCCATAGTGCTGTCATTATAACAGAAAAAATCGCCAGATAAAGTTTTATCTGGCGCTTTGTTTTTTATTTTATATCATTGATTTGCTGGGTCACCCATTTGGTTAATTTACGACCAACCCCACTGCCCCATGATGACCAACCGTCCATATCAACAATACAGTTTTTACAAAGTGCGGCAACATCATCAAAACTTTGACCGCGACCACCACCACTGTGCGTGACAAACGGAATTACATTTTTATCGGTCAGGTTATATTTTGCCAAAAAACTTTTAACCGGTTGCGATATATGATTTGCCCAGACGGGCGAACCAATGAATATAATATCATAATTTTCGGGATTAATATCCGTTGGTGCTAATGGCGGTAGGTAATTATTTTCTATTTCTTGTTCCAGTATTTTGCGACGTTCTTTTTTATCATCGGGATATTGTTTATCAACCTGGATTTTATACAGTGTGCCACCTGAGGCATTTGCAATTGCCGTAGCAGTTTTCTCTGTTTTTCCGGTCAGAGAATAATACGCAACCAATATGTTTGGATTTGTTGGTTCTGCGTTTGCATATCCGCCCATCATCAAAGGCAACGCAAATGCTAATATTTTTGTGAATTTCATGATATTTCCCCTCCCTGTTATGTTTTTTATGTTATTATTGCAACGTGCGTGTTGCAACAGGAAGGAAAACATAATAAAAACCTTGCATTCCGATATAGGGCATTTTTTTATCTGGTTACAAGAAAATGTTCAGTTGCTTTCTGCAATTGCAATTGTTGCACAATATTTGGATTATCGCTTATTTCACGCAATTTGTATGGCGTATCACCCATTATCTGTGCTATTTCGGCGTTTGACAAACCTTTTTGGTATTTGGCGCCATGTTTTTGCACTAATTTCGCATCAGATTGTGTCGCAGCTGTTTTTTCCAATTCAACGAAGGCATTTTTATATTTTTTAATGGCTTTTTGCAATAAATCATACTGTTCTTGTTTGGACAAATACACAAACGTTCCCAAAGATACAAATACGCCTTCGGCTTCATCGTCTGATTCTTTATTCAGAACGGCCGTCGGCAATCCCATTTTATCTGATACTGTTTGGAAAACATGGTTCGCAACCGGATTGTTTTCAAACGCATGTATTTGGACAGTTTTATTATGCTGGCGCAAGACGTGTTCCCATGGCGAAACACCGCGCCCAAAATCAACAACATCAACAAATATACCTGTATCGTCTGCATCTAGTTTATCGGTCGTAAAATTCAATGCGTCCAAGAAACGTTTTGCGTAATAATAACTGCGATATTTAACAGCAACCGTATCCAAAAATTTGGAAACCTTAACCGGCGAAAAATTCAACACTATGCGCGTCAATGGACCCGTATATTTTTTGAATTCCGGTTGTTTTAGTGTTTGTTTAAGTTGCAAATTCCATTCGTGTATCAGTTGAAAATCCGCATCAGAAAACTTTGGCAAAATATCACGATAACGGGTTAAAGCCCCCTCAAGACAATAACTGCATGCAACAGGGATGTCTATTTTGCTGGGTAAGGTTTTAGTAAAAACATTTTGTGGTGTATATGTTTCTTCGGGCCAACGTGTTGCCAAACACCGATGCAATCCGGTATTTGTATAACCGTTACGATTCATACATTTTATGGATTTTTCATTATTCGGCATTACATTTGCATGCAAAGATGTAAGTCCCAGATTAAACGCAGCGTAATCTTGTATCAAAGATATTGCAGAATCAACTTTGCCGCCATGCCCAGAAAAAGTTAACCCCCAAAGCTCTGCGGTTTTGTCTTTGGTATTTATCCAATCCAAGCCACACATACCGATTGGCGTACCATCATCGTAAATAATAAAACTTTCAACGTATGTTTTTCCATGATTCAACAAATGGTTTAATTTTGTGGCATTTTTATATAATACAAAGCCACCCAGAAACATATAAAATCGCAATTTATTTGGTGTTATTTGCTTGTTTGCCCAATCAAACCACGATGAAAATCTGTTGCGTTCAGACTCCAAACGTTTCCACATTTCGGCACCATTTTTGATAGCACGCGACAAATTTAACTTTTTTATCTCAACTGACATTATTTTTCCTTTGTTGAACATAATATAATACAAAAATATTATTTTGTCAATATAATTTGATAAAAAGAAAAACGCCCATATGGGCGTTGTTTTATTTTTGCAACATAGCCTCCAGATATTTTTTTATTGCTATATCTTGGGGCGTCATTCGTTTTAAATCGTTTTGCAGTTTTTCTTCTTCATGTTGTGCGGCTATCTTGGCATCTAGTGCCTGGGGCAAGTCACGATCCAAAAAGCACATCGTATCAAAATCGTTTTGATAACCTGTATCCTCCTGGATAGTGGCCACATTAGTAATAGTTAAAGTCAAACGAAAATCAGAACTGGTAAACCTACCATCTGGTCTTTCTATATTCTCACGTTTTAATGAATAGATTTCTTGTTTTTGTGTGTTTTTAACATTCCAAGTTTGTATTCCATGTACCACGATACCATCTCTATTGAGATTTTGTTCCTTGCTACCGTGACCATCTTTTTTTGTAACAACAATATCATGACGTTTAGGATCCAATGCAGACAACAACAAACGCTTGTTTACCTCATTTAATTTATTTTCTTGTGCCATATATGACTCCTTTGGGTTGGAGGTCAGTTTATGCAATACGAATATAAAAGTCAATTGATAACTGTTGGATGCGGAATTCATATAATTTGGCTGCACTTTGTTTGCCAAAAGAGTGGCGGAGTCGAAGCCCCCTCGATACACAATAATAAAAATCTATAAAAAAGAATCATGGAGTCGAAGGGATTGTTTCGCTGTCGCTTCACCACCTTGGCTCATTCGCTACGCTCACCGGCATATTAACATCTGCCTTTCGCCTGCGGTTCGAACCCTTGAACCCCGGGTTCTAATCCCGAGACACCAAAACAAAAATAAAACGCCCATTTGGGCGTTTGATTTTTGTGGCGGAGTCGAAGGGATTCGAACCCTTGATACCGTTGCCGGTATACCACATTTCCAATGTGGCGCACTAGACCAACTATGCGACGACTCCGGATAAATTATTCGTCGTCATCAGGTGTATCGTCAGATTCTTCCACAGTTTCTGTTGACATATCATCCATCAAAGAATTTTCCAACTCTGCATCCAATTCGCGCAATTGTGGATCGGTGGATTCAACCTCTAATGTTTCTGCATCGGCATCGGCAGCCGGGGTATCTTTGTAAGATTGCACAAATTCATGGCGAACATTTGCAACGTCCAATTTCCCAGATGCAATTTCACGCAATGCAACCACAGTCAATTTATCACGACCAGGTTCAACCACAGGTTCAGCACCACCGTTCAAATCACGAACGCGTTGCGATGCCAACATGCCTAATTCATAACGACTATCCACGTATGGTAATGTATCAGAATTTGTTGTACGTGCCATTTTAAATCCTTTGTTGAAATTTTTTCTAACCAGGCTATAATGCCCCAAGGATATTAAAAATGCAAGAAGAAAATATAAAATCTTTGTCTTTTGGTTGTCGTTTGAACGCGTTAGAGTGCGAAAAGATTAAAAATGTTTTGGCACCACATGTCGATACGGCGATTATTGTTAATAGTTGTTCGGTCACAGCCGAGGCCGAACGGCAATCTGCACAATCTGTGCGGCGTATTTCCCGCGAAAATCCAAATGTGCCTATTTTTGTGACAGGCTGTGGCGCAACAAGAAACCCTGAATTGTTCGAAAAAATCCCAAATACTGTGGTAATTTCTAATGCTGATAAATTAAATCCGCAATCATATATCGACGGTTTAGCAAAATTAAACACAAATGGCGAAATTGTTAGTTTTGTTCATGAAACACCCGAATTATCAAAGCAATTTATTCAAATTCAAAATGGATGCAATCATAAATGCACATATTGTGTGACCAGACTTTTGCGCGGACCGGCTGTATCATTCCCATACGATGAAATATTGGCTGATGCGCGCGCAGCCGTTAAACGCGGATTCTTTGAAATTGTGATTACTGGGGTCGATAGTGCGTCATACGCATATAAAATGGGCGATAAATTCATTTTTATTAGCGATGTTTGCAAAATGCTGTTGCGTGATGTGCCAGAAATTCGCCGTTTGCGTATTTCTTCGTTGGACCCAGCAAGCCCTGAAATTTTCAAAATTATCGATTTGATTCATGCCGAACCACGCATGATGCCGCATTTGCATTTGTCTATGCAATCGGGTTCAAATACCATTTTATCCGCAATGTTGCGGCGACACAATGCCGATTTGGTGCGCAAAATTGTTGCAGCCGCCAATGGCATTACATTTAGTTGGGATATAATCTGTGGTTTTCCAGGCGAAACAGACGAATTATTTAATGAAACATTAGATTTGGTGGCTGAGGTCAAACCAATTAAAATTCATGCGTTTCCATATTCACCCAGACCTGGGACAGTCGGTGCGACTATGCCGAACCAAATTCCGCGCAACATATCAAAACAACGCGTCCATCAAATTACCGAATTGGCGGATAAAAACTTAGCAGATTTTATGGCAACACAAATCGGTAAAACCGCATCTTGCCTGGTTGAGAATAATAATATAGCACGCACACCGGACGATATAGATGTTGTGATTGTGGGGGCATCAATTCCGCCACGAACGATTTGTGATATCAAATTGACAGGCATAAAAAATGGCCAATTTATCGGTGAAAAAATTTTATAAAAAATTATTGGAAAACACGAATAAAATCTTTTAAGATTTTGGCGATATGAATAAAATGGTGTTCGCTTTTTTGTTATCGTTTATCACATCTGCGGCAAACGCAGAATTTACCACAACTGCGAAATCTGCGTTTTTGATTGATTATGATTCTGGGGCGGAAATCGTGTCAAAAAATGCCGATGTGTTAATGCCGCCTTCGTCCATGATAAAATTGATGACTTTGGCGGTATTGTTTGACGAAATTAAGGCTGGACGCGTTAGTTTAGACGACCGTTTCCCTGTATCCAGTAATGCGGACTATAAAAATCCATTATGGTATCCGGCGTCCAAGATTTGTTTAAGCAATGGACAATCTGTCAAAGTTCGCGATTTAATTTTGGGTTTGATTGTGTTGTCTGGGGGCGATGCATCGGTTGTTGTGGCGGAAAAACTGGCCGGCAATGAAAATGCTTTTACTGGGTTGATGCAACGCAAGGCCTCTGCGTTAGGTATGGAAAAATCTACATTTGGAAATGCAAGTGGCCTGCCCCACCCGGCAAATTTAATGACATCACGAGAACTCGCAATTTTGGCAACACATATTATCAGTGATTATCCTGATATTTACCCGATGTTCGCAACAAGACGATTTGAATTTAACGAATACCAAGATGACTGGTGTCGTGATTGGGGCAAAACCCACACATTGAATTACAACAAATTATTGTTTGTTATGCCGGGCGCAGACGGATTAAAGACTGGACACACAGACGATGGCGGATACGGTGTTGTGGCAAGTAGCGTTGTTGGTGGGCGGCGATTGATTGGTGTTATAAATGGATTTCACGGTCGCGGTCATGACGCATTGGCAAACGAGATGAAAAAAATGATGAATCATGGTTTTTCAACAACTATGAACAAAGTTTTTTATCGCCCTGGGGAAGAAGTCGCAAAATTACCAACGTGGTATGGACGTGATGATTTTGTCGTTGCAACGGTTAAAAAACCTTTTGCTATTACCCTGGCAAAGACAGACGGTATGACGGGTGTGCGGGTTGTTGCATTGTATGACAGCCCTGTTGCCGCGCCAATTCATGCCGGGGACAAGATTGGAACATTGGTTGCGACAAAAAATGGTAAAACGGTTGCAAGTGCAGATTTGGTCGCACGCGACACCGTCCGTCGCGTTCAATTATTCCGTCGCGTATGGAAAAATATTATGGTATTATTAAATATGAATTAAAGGTTTATTGATGGCAAAAAAATCGGTACCTGTTTTTGATTTTCCACACCCTATGGATAACGATACTTTGATTGGTCACATGGGAACGGTTAAAAATTTCATGACCGCGTGGAATAACCGTGATAATCACCCTATACACCCTGTATGGATGCTGACCGGGCCACGCGGCATTGGCAAGGCAACATTGGCATATAAACTGGCGCGCATGGTATATGGAAATGTTGGCGATTTTTTCATTATCGACCAATCACGCAACCTGGACAAAGACGGAAAATTAAAACCAGACAGCAAAGAAATTTCTGTTTATACGGTTCGCGCAATGATTGATAAAATGCAATTATCAGCAATGTCTGATTCTTGGCGCGTGGTATTGATTGACTCGCTGGACGAATTGAACAAGGCGGCATCAAACGCAATTTTAAAGTTATTAGAAGAACCACCTGCGAAAACTTTATTTTTGTTGGTTGTTCATCAGTTGGCAAACGTTTTACCAACACTGCGTTCGCGCGCACGCGTCGAAAAAATGCACCCTTTGTCTGTCAGTGAATTACGCGATTTGTGTGTTCGTTTTATGCCAGATGCAGATGTCAGTCCCGAGATAATCAAACTCGCCAATGGCAGTTTTGGTAAAATCGCTGATATGAAGCGCAGTGGTGGTGATATAATTTATGACGAACTGATTGAAACATTAAAAAATAATTCTGCAACTTCGTCTGATTTGATGATGATTGCAAAAAAAATTGCGCCAGCCCCAGAATTATATAGCATTTTGCTGGATACAATTGCATACTTTGGATTGGCAGATTTGTACCCAAATGCCACCAAGGCTATTGCGGATATAAATGCGGTTCATTTGGAACCAGAAGTTGGAATTTTTAAAATAATAATGGATGTAAAAAAATGTTTATAGATACTCATTGTCATTTAAATGATAAATACCGCGGCGGTGTTAATGATGTTATTGGTCGTTCGCGCCGTAAAAATGTTGGTGTTATTGTCAGTGCAACCGCAGAACCAGCCGATGTCCCGGTGGTTTTAGATATTGCGCGCACACATAAAAATGTGTTCTGCACAATTGGTTTTCACCCAGATTGCGCAGGAACTGTTAATCCGGCAGACTATTTAACCCCAGATGTTTTAAACGACCCTGCGGTTATTGGTATTGGCGAAATTGGTTTGGATTATCATGAACGCAATGATAATTGCGCCGACCAAATTAAACTGTTCAATGACCAATTAGAAATCGCACGCGAATATGATTTACCTGTGGCAATTCATACCAGACAAGCCGAAGAAGACACAATTAAATATTTAACAGATAAAAATCACGGTGTTTTACATTGTTATACTGGCACATGGGATATGGCAAAAATCATGCTGGACCGCGGATTTTATTTTTCAGCCAGTGGTATTTTGACTTTCAAAAACGCAGATGCGGTTCGCGAAGTATTCAAAAAAATTCCGTTGGACAGAATTGTCGTTGAAACTGATGCACCTTTGTTGGCACCGACACCATTGCGCGGAAAAACATGCGAACCATGGATGGTGAAAAAAACGGCGGTTATGTTGGCACATATCAAAGATGTAAAAATCAAAAAATTAGAAGCAATTTTGTATGAAAATACTTTCAAATTGTATCCAAAAATCAAACTGTATGAACGCCCACAAAAACAATTCGATAACCCAGAATCACCAGAAAACACAGAAATTGATACAACCAACGAAGAATAAACAATGACAAGAAATATCATCAAAGTTGGACAAGTCGCAGAAAATCGCAAGGCGCGTTTTAGTTATTCTATTACCGATACAATCGAGGCCGGAATATCACTGACGGGGGCGGAATTAAAATCTGTGCGATATGGGCTGGTTTCTATTGTTGATGGGTTTGTGCAAAGGCGCGGAAACGATTTATATTTGGCTGGGGTCGAAATTCAAAAACTGCCAACGGCGGCACGCATCGTTAATTTTGACGAAAGACGCAGTCGTCAGTTATTGTTGCATCGCGCACAAATCAATCGCATGATTGGAAAGTTGCAAGAAAAAGGTGCAACCATTGTTCCTTTGAAATTTTATTTTACCAATCGCGGTCGATTAAAAGTTTTATTGGGAATTGGTTATGGTAAAAATCGTGCCGACAAACGCGAAACAATTAAACAGCGCGAGTGGGATAAATCCAAGGCGCGCATTTTAAAAGGCAAATAATTCGTCTGGGCAAAGCACAGCCACGATTATAATTGTTGTCCAATAATAAAAAAAGCCCCGAACAAAAGTTCGGTGCTTTTTTTATCCGTTATTATTTATTGGTCGATATCCTTATCTGCATCGGCTGCAACATCTGCCTGTTTTGCACCACGCATTTCATGTTTCGCAGATTTTATTTCTTCGCGTGAAATACAACCATCGGCATTTGTATCAGCAACAGACAATGTTTCCAACATTTTTGGACATTTTACAGATTCCAAAACAACACAACCGTTATCATCAAATTCCATATGATGCATTGGTTTTTCATTCATAAACAATGGTGCAACCGCCATACCGGCAACAAACACGATACATAACAAAATAACCTTGATGCACCAACGAATAATGCGATGACCACAACAGCAGCAGCAATGACATTTTTCACCACATGCGCATGCGGTTTTTGTTTCCATTACATCGGCATTTTTGTTTGTTGCACGCACAACGCGTTTTGTTGATTTTGCCACAGATTTTGTTGGCATCGAACGTGTCGCAGATGCTTTAACAGAGGCGCGTGCAGTTGTTTTTTTAGTATTTTTTTTGATTGTTTTTTGTGCCATTTCCCTTTCCTTTTTTTGTTAATGTTTTAACGCGGTTAATTTTAAAGAATTATTTTTTTTAAGTAAAGAATTTTTTTAATCAAAATTCCCATTTGTTTTATGTTTTTTATTTTATTCGGCATTTGGTGTTTCACCATATAAATCCGTTGCATTTGAATTTTCCGCAACTGTTTCGGTTGTTGGTTCTGGGGCAACCGTTGTTTCGGTTTGCGGTGTTGTATTTGGCATTTCCAATGGTGCCGGATTATCTAAATCTATCAATTTATATTCACGCGAACCAACACCGATTTGTTCGGCGGCTTCTAATGTATGCAAACCATTTCTGTCCGCGATACGCGCCATCAATTTGTCGTTATTTTCAGCCTTGGAAACCATATCAATACCCGCCTGATCAACGGCAACCGGGTCAAGTGACGCCAAAATACCGATATCATGAATATCTGGTTCCGCCGGATTTGCATTACAATCGCAATCGATACTGATTCTGTTTAATACATTTATAAATGCCATATTGTCACGACCGACATTTTCAATAATTGATTTCGATGCGTCCGCCATAGATTCCAAGAACGCCGTTTGTTCGCCACCCCATGGATTGTCTTTGGACGTGCCGCCAGAATGAATCCAAGCCTTACCCATTGATGATGCCATACCAATCGATATATTTTTTAATGCGCCACCAAAGCCAGCCATTTGATGTCCTTTGAAATGCGACAAAACCAAGAAAGAGCCATAATCGCGAAAATGAGAGCCTACATAATTTTCATTTAATCTTTTGCCATTATCAACATTTAATGCAATTGAATCATCGGCGTCCATGATATCGACTGGGGCAATATCCAAAAATCCGCGTTCGCGAATTGCCTGCATATGCGATTCTGTATCATTACGATTACCCGCATAGGCGGTATTACATTCGACAATTGTGCCATTTACACGATTAACCAAATCTTTGATAAAATCTGGACGCAAATAATTTGTTTTTGCAGATTCACCTGTGCTGATTTTTACACCGACTTTGCCGTTTGGTTGCCATTTCATCGCATCATACACACGTGCCAATCCATCAGGCGATATATCACGCGTAAAATACACCACTGGGATATTTTTGTTTTCTTCGGCCATCGTATTTCCTTTTGTTATTATTAGTGTCGCCAACGCGCAACATAATGCAGTTATATATTTTTTCATTTCACCCCCCGTTTTAACAACTATTTATTATTATTTAAAACCTGTTCTAAATCAGCCTCGGTCCAAATGGTAATTCCCAATTCGGTTGCACGTTGCAATTTAGATCCTGCGTCCGCACCCGCCAAAACAATATCTGTTTTTGGCGATACAGACGATGTGACGGTCGCCCCCAATGATTCCAAAACTTCGCGGGCGGCATCACGCGTATAATTCATCAAAGTCCCCGTCAAAACTATTTTTTTACCAGCCAGCGCACCCGTATTTTCCGCAACCACAGGCGAATCAATCACATTTACAACCGCAACCAATTCATCTAGTATTTTTTTATTATGTTCGTCACAGAAAAACGATTGAATTTCATTTGCCATTATGTCACCAACTCCGTCTATGTTTTTTAATTCCGCGTATGTTGCGTTACGAACAGCATTTAAATTTCCAAATTTTTTTGCCAATAATTTCGCAGTCACCGAACCAATATCTGGGATTCCAATGGCATACAAAAACCTGTACAAATCAATATTGCGTGCGGATTCAATCGATTTTTCCAAATTAGATACAGATTTATCGCCAAAACCGTCCATATTCTTTATCGCATCACCATGTTTTGCAACCAAAGAAAATATATCCGCCGGTGTTTTTATCCAATCGCGTTCAACAAACATTTCCAACTGACGCGGGCCCAGGCCATCTATATCAAACGCATGACGCGACACAAAATGTTCCAATTCACCAATTCTTTGTGCCGGGCACCCCAGGGTATTTACACATCTGCGCGCAACCGCCCCAGATTCACGAACAACCGCCGCACCACATACCGGACAAACGTTTGGAAATTCGTATGCAGGCGCATTTTCGTTGCTTTCAGCAACACCAATAATTTGCGGAATTACATCACCCGCCCTTTGCACGATAATCCGGTCCCCAGGCTTTATATTCAAACGCGCAATTTCATCGGCATTATGCAAAGTTGCACGCGATACAACCACACCACCAATATTTATAGGTTCCAATTCGGCAACCGGGGTTAAAACACCTGTGCGTCCAACCTGGACCGTTATGTCGCGCAACAGAGTTATTCCGCGCGCGGCCGGGAATTTATAGGCAACCTCCCATCGTGGCGAATTTGCACGTGCGCCCATGCGTTCTTGGGTTGCAACATCATTAACCTTTATCACCAAACCATCAATATCAAATGGAATTTCCGCACGATGCGCCATTATGTCATTATATACTTCTTGGATTTCATCAACCGAGTGCGCATGTCGCGCCCAATGTGATGTCGTTTTAAAACCCCAAGATTCCAACTTTTCAAAATATTCACTTTGGGTTTTCCAATTCCGCGCAGATAAATCGCCATATGTATATCCAAATGCAGACAAATGACGGCGCGCGGTTATTCCGGGGTCCAACTGGCGCAGAGAGCCCGCCGCCGCATTACGTGGATTTGCAAAAGGCTTTTTACTGCGTTCATTTAAAGCAATAAAATCGTTGCGGGACATATAAACCTCGCCCCGGACCTCTATTATTTCAGGGAAATCGCCAGATAATTTTTGTGGAATATCCGCAATGGTTTTTAAATTTTCGGTTATATCTTCGCCGGCAACCCCACTGCCCCGCGTAAGCCCACGAACCAGGACCCCATTTTCATAACGCGCCGAAAAAGAAACACCGTCTATCTTTAATTCTATAAACAAATCGTGACTGGATAATTTTGAAAACCAATCGGCAACCTCGGTTGCATCAAAAACATCGGCAATAGACAACATTGGGACAACATGTGGATATGATTTAAACTTAGTCGATACCGCCGCACCAACACGCGTTGAAGCCCCATTTTTTGCAAGTTCTGGGAATTTTTCTTCCAATTCGAGTGCGCGTTTTTTTGCCGCATCGTATGTCGCATCATCAACAATTGGCGCATCGTTTTGGTGATATGCAATATCCCAATCAGCCAATTTTTTTAATAAATCTGCGTGTTCTTGGCGGGTAAATAAATCAAGTATCTCAGTCATGTTTTGATTATAGAAAATTTATGTTGGGCGTGTCAAAAAAATAAATCCCTTGGTTATTACACAAGGGATTAAATATCGACACATTTTTTGCTTTAACGATTGGTTGTTGGCTTATCAATGAATATCCATACCAACCAAAGTAATGCCGCAACACCGATAATAGAATATACGATACTTGCTGCAAAAGTCGCCTGGCCAAAAATCCATGCAACCAAATCAAAGCCAAATAACCCAACCAATCCCCAATTCAAGGCACCGATAAAGGTTAATGGTTCCAATACATACGTTGTCAGTCCTCTCATCTGTTTTTTCTCCTTATAAATTTTATCAAAAAGTTTGTCTTTTTGATATTTTCATTATAAGGCATCGCACCCATAATTTCAATTATGTTTTATCATTTAGGAATAAGTGCAAAACTTTTTGAATAATAGGAATTTATGCACATACACGAACACATATTGCCGCGTTATTTTATCAATTCTGTTATTACAAAATTCGCCAAACGCAATCCAAAATCACCGGTGACGGTTATAATCGAACCCAATGTACCGGTATCATTTTTTATTGGACTTTGTGTTGAATATACAACCGGAAAATCAGGTAAATTTTCATTGCGAACCAATTTCCTGATGCGTGACGCCAATGGGCAAACAGTTGTTTTTGATAATTTATCTATTTTTATTTGGGTTATATCGGTCTTTTGTGCCGCGCCCATACTGGCAATAAATGGTATATTATGCGCCACACACCAACGATACAGCGCAATTTTAGATTGCACAGAATCAATCGCATCAATTACAAAATCTGGCGCAACATCGGGGTTAGACGCCCCGTCCCAAAACATATTAAATGTTTGAACATTTATATCCGGCGAAATATCTGCAATTCTGGCCGCCGCAACATCAACCTTTGGGCGACCGATTGTGCTGTGCAATGCAAATATTTGACGATTGATATTTGATTGTTCGACAACATCAAAATCAACCAAAATAATATTGCCAACACCACTGCGCGACAATGCCTCGATGGCGAAAGACCCAACCGCACCACAACCAACCACCATGACAGTTTTTGTTTGTAATTTTTTGACCGCAATGTCCCCCAACAATAATCTAATTCTGTGCAATCTGTCCATTAAAAAACACCCCCATAGTATTGTTATAAATGTCCGCATCTGTGATTTCTGGGCGCAAAGATTTTAAACCCGCCGCAGCCGTTAAAATTGGTAGCAAATTCGAACTATCGCTTTCCAGTAAAATTTTATTTTTCGGCAATTCCCCGATAGTTATTTTAATTTTGTTATAATTTGGTTTTGATATATTTGGACCACAAGAAAAATACAAATTTTCATCAAAACCAATCGCATTTTGTGTGCCATCAAAGCCATGCGCAACAATTTTAGGCAATTTATTTTTATATGATTTTAATATATTCAATACCCTGTCCCACGCATGCACACAATGCAAATTTAATACGCGATTATATTTAATTGCCATTTCCAGACTTTGTATAAAAATGCGTTCTTGGACGGCAAAATTATCACGCGTTTTATCCAAACCAACCTCTCCCAGAACAATATTTGTGTGGCACGATAAAATCGATTCCATATCCGCCAGCCAATTTGTTGATACAGAATCCGCATACCATGGGTGAATACCAATTGCCCCAACCACATTTTCATTATTTGACGCGATATCGATAATTTGTTGCCAATCATTTTCACGCACACTGTTTATAACACACCCGACAATTCCAACAGATTGTGCGCGCGCAAACATATCCGCAAAAGGTTCGGCATCTGGCAAATGACAATGTGAATCAAAGTATTTTGGCATGTGATACAGTGTAATACCTTTATTCAACTATGCAATAAAAAAACCGCCCAGGTGGGCGGAATATTATCGTTGAGTGGCACGCGTTCCCAATTTTTCCAATCGCGCATTTGTCACCAAAAACTGCATATTTTGAAATCGAGTCTTGGTTAATCGCATAGGTAATTGGCTTGCGTCCTGATATGCCTGTTTAACCTGGGCACGAATTTTATCATCTTTTTTGACAACAGCCCTGAAATTTTTGTTTTGATACATATTAGCCTGAACCAATTTGGTGCGCGCATACAACCCCAGAATTACCCAATATACATAATTAGTCATGGATTCTGGATTTTTACGTTGAAACAGCCAAAACAACGGATTCCGCATAGTTCCCACGTATTTTGTAAATGTTTTATCGTATGTCAATTCTTGAACTGCGTCGGGACTCAATTCCGCCAACACAGGTTTTATATATCTTTTATAGTAATTTTTCATAAAGTTCGTCCTATTTTTTTACAAGAACAAATTTTACCCTAAATTTTATCATTGTCAAGTTTATTTGTTTGCTTTTAATAATTAAACGGTTGATTTTTAATTCTGGTTGTTTTAGCCTGGGGAATATAGAACAAAACAAAAATATCAAGGTCAAAAAAAATGACAAAAAAAACACCAAAAGTATCTGTTTTAACCCCTATTTATAATACCAGGCCTGAACATTTACGGGCTATGATTGAAAGTATTTTAAATCAAACATTTACAGATTTCGAATTTTTGATTTTAAATGACAGTCCAGACAACACAGAAATCGAAAAAATTGTGTTGGATTATGCAAAACGCGATAAACGCATAAAATATTCTAAAAATGATAAAAATATGGGTATAACACCGTCACGCAATAAATTGTTGGATATGGCGCGTGGCGAATATGTGGCCGTCTTTGACCATGATGATATATCAATGCCAGAACGGTTGGCATTAGAGGTCGAAGTTTTGGATAAAAACCCAGAGATTGGTTTGGTTTCTGGTTGGACGCATGTTTTTGACCAAAATGATATTATTTCAAAAACACCTGAGCACGATATTGATATAAAAATTGGATTAACGAGATATTGTTGTATTGCCCATTCGGCATGTATGATACGTAAATCAGTGTTGGATACCAATAATATTCGATACGAAGAATACTATTCGCCTGCCGAAGATTATAGAATTTTTGTAAAACTGATGGATGTGACACATTTATATAACATACAAGAAGTTTTATTAGAATATCGGGACTCTGTGAATAACACAACCACCACAAATCGTTCTAAATTGGATTATGCGCACAGTGTGGTCAAAGAAGAGTGTTGCGCAAATCATCCTTTTTTTGCATCAAAAAATAACGACGTTAAAATGCGTGTGCGGTTATTTGGTATAATACCTTTATTCAAGATAAAGCGAGGGTGGTTTTGGTTGTTTGAGTGTCTGCCAATTTTGAAGGTAAGATAAAGGATAATATTATGAAATTATTTGCAGTTGTTCCAGCAACACAATATAAATCATATGTGTATCTTTTTGGTGTTCGAATCTTCGTTTTTTTTAAATTTCACAATTTAATAAAAATTTTATTGTATAAGTTATACAGAAAAAAGAGAACCGCACACACAGTGTGTTATACATATCAGTCTGTTGGTTATGATAATTTGATTCAACATATGTATATTTGTCCTGATTGGGATTATGTTTGTTTTACAAACAATCCAAAATTACTAAAACACAAATTTATAGGTATTTGGAAAATAGAACCGACAAGATGTTCATTGTTTGATTCAAAACGTAATAGCGGTTGGCATAAAACACACCCAGACGAATTGTTTCCTGCCTATGATGACAGTATATGGATTGATGGAAATATTAATATTTTATCACCTTGGTTGTTTAAATTAGTTAAAAATACAAAATCTGCTATTTTGACAACAAAGCACGATATTCGTGATTGTGTATATGATGAAATCGACACTGTTTGCAACCTAGGATATGATTCTATAAAAAATTGCGAATCAATCAAAAATTTTTTAAAAAAAGAGAAGATGCCAAAGCATTATGGATTAAATGAAACAGGTGTTATGTACCGCAAACATGATAACAATTTGGTTAGAAAAATAGATAACATGTGGTGGAATATGATAGCAAATTATTCAAAAAGAGACCAGTTATCTTTTACTTATGTGTTATGGAAAAACAACGTGAAAGTTAATGATATATCAATGCCCAATGTTCGTAAAAACTCACACAATTTTTTGATATATTCACACAAAAAACATCATAACTAAAGGTTTATTCATGCAAAGTCCATTGGTTAGTATTATCGTTCCTGTATATAATGCGGAAAAATATTTACCACAATGTCTGGATAGTTTGATAAATCAAACCATGGGTGATATAGAAATACTTTGCATAAACGATTGTTCCACAGACAGCAGTCTGGATATATTACACAAATATGCAAAAAAAGATAACCGAATACGGATTTTGCAAAACACAAAAAATTCTGGTGCGGCATTTTCTAAAACCAAAGGAATAAAAGAATCTAAAGGCGAATACATTGGTTTTGTAGATGCAGACGATTGGATATCCAAGAATTATTTTACAGATTTATATAATTCTGCGTGTGGTGCAGATATATGCTTAACAACAAATGTATATAATGTGTATGATAATAATAAACACGTAAAAAAATATATGTGTGATGATTGTTGTATAAGTGAAAATGTACAATTTCGCGTTAATATGTTAATCGCTTCCGCCATTGCTTGTAATAAAATTTATAAAAGAACTTTTATACTTACAAACGATATTTCTTTTATCAATATAAACACGAGAAACGAAGATTTGTTATTCACTTGTGTAGCTTTATTAAAAGCAAATAGGATTATGATAAACAATAGTTCTGTTTATTATTACAGACAACATAATAATTCTTTATCTCATAAAAAATCACGTATAGATGATGTAATAAAAATACTAAACAGTTATGACCATGTTATCAACATTATAAAAAAAGATAAAACAATCTTGAATTACGATAAATATTTGTTTATAGCCGGTTTAAGATGTCGTCAATACAATGATTATAAGTTTTGCTATGATACAGAAACAGATAAAAACAAAAAAATATTACAAAAATATTTTGATATAAAAATTGTTAATAATGTGATTGTATCTTTAACATCATATCCTGCTAGAATTCAAACCGTTGATAAAACAATCAAAACCCTGTTGAATCAATCTTATAAACCAAGTAAAGTTATTTTGTGGCTTGCATCTACGCAGTTTCCACATAAAGAACATGATTTACCAAAAAAACTGTTGGCTTTATGCGAAAAAGGTTTGACTATATCTTGGTATAAGCATGACATAAAATCATATAAAAAGTTGATACCAACGTATAAAAATTTCCCAGATTCAATTATTGTGACCGCAGATGACGACATTGTTTATTCCCGTGACTGGTTAAAATTATTAGTGGATTCTTATGTAAAACACCCATTTGATATTAATTGTCATCGTTGTCATCAAATAACGTTCAAACACAAAAATAAAATCGAAAAATATAACAATTGGAATTTTGAATACTCTGTATCATCTTGTTCTTTTAATAATTTTTTAACAGGTGGTGGTGGCGCATTGTATCCACCATATTGTTTATACAAAGATGTCTTAAATGAAAAAAAATTTATGAATTTAGCCCCCACAGCTGATGATGTATGGTTCTGGGCGATGGGCACTTTAAATAATGTTAAATGTAGGATTATAGAAAACTGTATTCCAAAGATAACTTTATCAAATGCATCACAAGAGTTTGCTTTGTGTAAAATAAACACTGCCAACGATTGCCTGAATGATGAACAAATAAATGCGGTATTATTAGAATACCCAGAGATTTTATATAAGTTAAAATTTATTAAACAAAAAAAATGGTTGGTACATAAAATAAAAAAATATTTTAATATACATATTCACCATGGTAGCATAACTTTATTAAAGGTATTTGGTATAACTTTTATTAACAAACATAGGGTATAAGCAAATGAAAAACCTATCTTCTTTAAAAACAGTAAGAAATAAATCTGTTTTGATAATTGAACCACATCCGCATCATGCGGAAACTTTGCCGGGGCATGCAAAATATTTTGCAGATTTGGGATATAATGTCGATATTTTTATAACAAATGAAAATGCCGCAGAAAACCCTATGTGTCGGTGTCCTGATATTGCACGCGTTTTCAAGGGGAATTTACAAGATTTAGAAAATTTTTTACAAACGGATTTAATCACAAATTACGATTTTGTGTTTTTCAACAGCATAACTTATAGATGTGCAAAATATGCGCCAACAATGTTGCACATGACCAAAATGCCCAAATTTGGTTTATTGGGTGTGGAACACGATGTGTTAAAACGCGCTATCGACAGGAACCCCCAGATTAAACAAATGATAGACGCCAAACGATTGTTTGTTTTAAGCGATGTAAATGGTGTTGGTCGTATGAATCCGCATTGGTTTGGCGATGTGAAAATTACACCCAAGAATAAAACAACCACTTTTATTGCAATTGGCAATATTGACAGTTCTGTGAAAAATCACGAAATGTTGGTTAATGCCGTAGAAACACTAAGGAATCAAGGTATTACAGATTTTGAAATTGTTGTGGTTGGACGCGGTAATTTGAATTTACCAGAACAAACAAAAAAACACCTGCGTATATGTGGGCGGTTGAATTTCCCAGATATGTTTCGCGAAATCGAAAAGGCTGATTTTATATTGGGGTTGATGGATATAAATAACCCACAACATCATCGGTATTTGGCGGGTCAGGCATCTGGTTCGGTTCAATTATCGTATGGTTTTGGCAAGCCGTTGATATTAAACGATGTGTTTGCAAAACACTATGAATTTGATTCTGGAAATTGCATAATGCATCACGAAAACAAATTGGGCGATGCAATGGTCAAGGCTTGCAAAATGACCGACAAGCAATATTCTAAAATGCAAGATAATTTGTTAAATACCGCAAAAAAAGTATCGCAACAATCAAAGAAGTCTTTAAAATCCGCGATAAATAACGCACAAAAAAGCACCCAACACATACCTATCGTATTTGCGTTTGATGATAATTATGCCCTGCCCGCATCAATTGCAATTAAAAGTTTAATTGATACCGCGTCGCCAAACACTATATACGATGTTATTGTGTTTTATGATAAATTAAAATCATCAACCAAAGAAAAAATAGAAACTATTTATCCAATTCGTTGGATTCATGTAGATAAAAGTTTGTTAATAGGTGCACCAATTAATAATATATGGAATCTTACTGTGTACTATCGTTTAATGATGGCAGATTTGTTACCAGAATATACCAGAGTTATATGGTCCGATGTTGATGTATTATTCCGCGGTGATTTAGGCGAAATATACACTATGAACATGCGTGGCGCAGATTGGGCGGGTATTATTGCCGAGCGTCGCGATGAAAAACATGGTGTCCATCAACATTTCCCAGAAAACAATAAAGATTTTGTTTATATGTCTGGTTTTATGATTGCCGACACAAAACAATGGCGCGAAAAAAATATGTTAAGTCGATTTTTACAAATTATTCGTGATTTTGGGCCGCGGTTAAAAATGTTTGACCTGGATGTGTTGAATTTGGCGGCCGATAAAATTGCGGCGGTGCCATTTGAATACTGTGTTTTGGAAGAAATTTGGAACCACCCAGATATTACGAACGCAATGGAATATCCATGGTTGGCAAATGCACATGGACATAATGCATTAGTTAAAGCCAAGGCAAATCCTAAAATTATACATTATGCAGGGTTGCCGGTAAAAATATGGCTGCGCCCATTGACAGAAATTTCTGGCGAATATTTGCATTATATGATTGGGTCGCCGATATTTGATGGTCGGGTATATTATCCGTCATTTTGGCGTCGGGTATATTCGATACTGTTGTGGTTGATTATAAAGGTTATGCCAATAAAATCTGTTCGCCATAAATTAAAAGACAAACGCAAAAAATTAATCCGCGAGGTATAAAATGAACATAAGATTTGCACCAGAATTAAAAAATCAAATAACGAAAATCGAACCAAATTTAATACATAATCGTTTTGATTTATTGTTTGGCGATGATTGGGAAATGATTCTAATTGACAATAATATACTGGTTCCATTTCATATAGAAAATAATTCCGGTCGTGTTGGGTTATATTTGCGTGATATTGGTGGCGCGGCATTACAAACATTAAAATCTTTCTTGTTTGAAAAATACCCAGGGTTAATACAAATATTTTTCTTGCATACATATACAGATATTGACGGTATTGAACCCGCGGTGCATTGGCATATTGATTTACCAAATACAATGGAAGAATTTGATGCAGCCTTGGGTAAAGATGTGCGCCGCAATTCACGTAGATACCCAAGATATATTCGAGAACAAATTGGCGAATATACTATTGATAAAATAAAACCTGAACAATGCACAGATGAAATAATGCAAATGTATTTGGATTGGAAAAAACAATCGCATGGTTTTGTCTGGAATCGCCCACCACGCGAATATTTAAATTTTGCAGGCATAAGTGATGTTTATATCATGCATACAAACGCAGAAACACTAGCCATAGGCTTTGTTTGCGACACAGGGGGAGAAATGGCATTTTACGATAATTTCGCATATACGCCGAAATATCGTACGTATTCGTTGGGTATTGTTTTGTATCATGCTATTATTGCTGATATGGTTGCACGTGGCAAAAAACGTTTTTGTTTGCTGGGTGGAAATTTGGAATATAAACGGAGTTATAATGGTGTTGCCACAATGACACGCACAGGTCTAGTGTGGCGCGACCCAGAAATCATTAAACAAATAGATGCAATAGCACCCAAAATACGCAAGATTCCCGTATTTAATTATGGTCGCAAACGCATCGCGGTTATATATTCTTGGTTGCATAAATTCCCAAAATATTGTAAAAACATTTTGAAGACAAAGGTGACGAAATGATTTCAAGAAAACTGATAAACCTGATTCCAATTGCAAAATACAGAAAGCAATTATTGCATAAATATTATCCTGAAACTATTCCTGGATTTCGTATAAATAAAAATACCCGAATGTTAATGGTATGTCCGCACCCAGACGATGAAATGTTGGGTGCCGGGGGTATGATGATTAAAAATGCTAAACATTTTGATTGTATTTGTATGGCGTCTGCCGGCGTTAAAACACCACAAATCGACGCGGAACCACGCGCAGATTTGCGCATCAAAGAATTTAACGCGGTGATGGACGCCGTTGGAATTAAAAACAGATGGATTTTTAAAACATTTGGCGTGCCGCCTATGTTTGACCAAATTGAAAAACTTTTTGACGATTATTGCAAAGTTTTGGATTTAAAAAAATACGATTATATATTTTTACCAAATCCAAAAGACGGGCACCCAGAACATTTATTTATAACCAACAAATTATTCAAAAAAATTATGCGTCATAACGGATACAATCGAGATACACAAATCATTTTTTATGAAGTATGGCGAACAATTTCTATTCCTGATTTCTTTTATGATATATCCGATGTGGCACAGAAAAAATTTGAAATTATCGGGTTATATAAATCTCAAAATGGTTGGATAAATTATCCTTTTAGAATCGAAGGATTGAATAGATATCGTGGCATGCAAAACAACAATACTGATTATGCAGAAGCATTTCAAATAACATCTATAAAAAAATATTTAAGAGGCGCAAAAAAATGTTAAGAAAAACGCTTGTTAAATTGATACCCATTAGGAAAATTCGGCACAGATTACGCGATAAATATGCCAGGGAAGAATTTTGCAAAAAACACCCAATATATCGCGATAATTTTATTGGCAACAACGTGATTTTATCGTACGAACAAAATATGGAATTTGGTGGCAAAGTATTCGTTGGTGACGATTGCCGTTTTTATGCCGAAGGTGGATTGAAAATTGGTGCATATACTAAATTTGGGCAACAATGTATTATTGTAACAACAAACCATAATTATACCAGTCATACCCGTACCCCATACGACCATATTGGATTAACACGTCGTGTGGAAATTGGAAAAAATTGTTGGATTGGATTACACAGTATTATTATGAGTGGTGTAAAAATAGAAGATGGCGCGATTGTTGGTGCTGGTAGTGTTGTCACAAAATCTGTCCCAAAATGCGCGATTGTGGCAGGAAACCCTGCACGCATCATTGGTTGGCGTGATAAAGAAGAATATGAGCGCTTGGAATCTGGTGGATTTAATTATCCCATGGATACAGAACCTGCGCGCGAATGGGTGCGGATTGATGGCTTTAAACAGTATATGACCGAGAGCATAAAAAAATGAAAAAATTTGCAAAGATTTTAACTTTTTGGATTCCTGTGCGTTCATGGCGACATGCCGCCCGCGATAAAATTATATCTGGACTGATGAAATTTATTCCGTTACACAATGATTGGATTGTTTTTTATGATACTTTTTCAAAGTCCGGAAATGGCGACAGTATTCGGCCTTTGGCAATCGAATTACGCAAACAAAAACCAAATATGCGGTTTTTCTTTGTTTCAAATACACCGCGCGATATAGAAATGGCTGATGAGGTTTTGGTTGTTGGAACCCGGCGGTATGAATATATTATAACCCGCGCAAAATACATGATTACACCAATGGATATTCCATATGTCAATAAACGCAAAGGTCAAATTTGGGTTATGACATGGCATGGCGCACCACTGAAAACAATTGGTTTGATGCGACAGGATAATGCAACAATGCGGGAATATGTAAAATCTTTTCGTAAATGTGATTATTTTTGTAATACAGCCAGTGTCTTTGCTGATTTATTAAAAAAATCTTTTGATTTACCGGATAACGTGTTTATCAATACAGGGTTGCCAAGAAATGATATTTTATTGTGCCCCGACAGAAACAATATTGTTGCATCTGTTCGTAAAAAATTAGGAATCACAAAAGATAAAAAAGTTTTATTTTACTGTCCAACTTGGCGGCAAACAGATTGGCATCAACCTATGCCTTTTGATATGCAAAAAATTGAAAAAGCACTGGGTGATGAATATGTATTTCTAATGCGTTCTCATGTCGGCAAACATACATGGGTTGATAAAAATGGTCATGATATAAATAATATTGATGATGGATTTTTTATAAATGTTGCAGATTATAATAATTTGTCTGAATTGTATTTAATTACAGATGTTTTTATAACGGATTATTCATCAGCCATTTTTGATTTTTCTTTACTGGAACGCCCACAGGTTTTATTTGCGTATGATTTGGAACAATATATTGCAGAAATTGGATTGACAATGGATTATTATAAATTTTCACCGTTTCCAATTGCAAAAACACAAGATGAATTGCTGGGTGCTATCAAAAATTCGTCAAAACAAAAACCAGATGATTTGTATAAATTCAAACAAAAATATACAGAATATGATACAGGTACCGCATCAAAACAAATTTTATCAATACTAGGGTTGGAGGATTAAATGACAACTGTAATAACATATGGAACTTTTGACCTGTTACATACGGGGCACATAAATATATTAAAACGCGCCAAGGAAATGGGAGATTTTTTAATAGTTGGTGTGACCGCTGATAAGTATGACAGAGAACGCGGAAAATTAAATGTCCAACAATCTTTGTCTGAAAGAATTGAAAATGTTAAAAAAACAGGTTTGGCTGATAAAATCATAGTGGAAGAATATGTTGGTCAAAAGGCGGATGATATCCAAAAATACAATGTAGATAAATTCGTTATTGGGTCAGATTGGTTGGGAAAATTTGATTGGTTGAAACAATACTGTGATGTTGTGTATTTACCACGAACCCAAGGTGTATCTTCGACTTTATTGCGGAATCAAAAAAATGGTATATTAAAAATGGGAATCATCGGTAATGGCAGAATTGCATCAAGATTTATAACCGAATCTAAATATGTCAGCGGAATTGAAGTTGTTGCCGTTCTGGGTAAAGATGCCCGTAATGTTCAAAATTTTGCGGACAAATTCCAAATTAATGAAAAATTTATAGATTTGAATTCTTTTTTGAACATTGTTGATGCGGTATATATCGCAACACCACATGTGACACATTATGATTATATAAAGCAGGCAATTTTGCATAAAAAACATGTTCTGTGTGAAAAACCAATGGTGTTATCCCAAGGACAAGCCCAAGAGTTATACGATTTGGCAAAACAAAATGATGTGGTTTTATTTGAAGCCATTAAGACCGCATATGCACCATGTTTTTCTCAATTAATCGGTGTTGCAAAAAGTGGAACAATTGGAACAATTAAAAATATTATTACCACTTTTACAAAAATTATTCCTGATAAAACATTGCGAGAATGGAATAAAGATTTAGGTGGCGGTGCTTTTAATGAATTGGCATCTTATCCATTGTTGGCAATTACAAAATTACTTGGTACAGAACCCAAACATATTCATTTTACATCTTTTTTAGATAAAGATATGAATGTGGATTATATGACACGTGCAGATTTTGTTTTTAATAATGCGATTGCAACAGCTACTACGGCCATAGGTGCAAAACAAGAAGGCAGCATGGTTATTGCCGGAACAAATGGATACATATATGTTCCTGCGCCATGGTGGAAAACAGAATATTTTGAAGTACGATTTGAAGATACGTCAAAGAACATGAAGTATTTTGCGCGTTTTGATGGCGATGGTTTGCGTTATGAATTGGCGGATTTCCTCGATGCATTACGAAACAAATCAACGAATTATAAATTATCTGCCCAGGAAAGTATTTTTATGGCCGATATTTTGGAACGGTTTAACAACGCATTAAAAACTGGTAATAATATAGATATACTATAAACCCAATTCTGGGTTTATAGTAACAATAAGTAATCATATTTTAGTGCGCCAATGTACCAACAACGCACCAAGATGCATTAACGGTATCCGATGGTTGATATCCACCAACTTTTATTACAATAGATGTTGTTGTTCGAGCATTACATTGATTACCATATGCATTACTCGCGTCATTATATGTTCCGGTAACTTGCACACTATAATTTGTGTCTGTCATAGCGATTGGTAACGTTATGCTTTTATTTGTTTGTGCTTTTAATGATACGTAACCTCCTTGTTCAACCCAGCCGGATTTATATTTACGATACCAAGTGTAATTGTTGTCGGCTGTTGGTGATTGTGATTCAACAACATAATCTATCATGCCTGTTGTGCGCGTGTTCAATGTGGTAATATCGTTGCGAATTTGCGACACATCGCCCAATGCCGCAATTTGCGCAGAAACCGCGGTAATTTCATTATGAATTTCTTGCATTTTCGCCAATAAAACAGCGGTGGATTCTTTGTTTGCAATTTCGCTGTATTGGGTTTGTAAAGTTTCAAATTCGTCTTGCAAATCTTTCAAGATTTCCATCAAATAATTTGCATCTTGATTTAATGTCGTTGGTTCCAATTTTGCCAGTGGTTGATAATCAACAATGCGCGACAATGGTAATTGGCGCGCAATTGTAATACTGTCCAATGCGGTTGGCGCGGTTTCAAAAACAACCTTGCCACCAATGTATGGAATATCGGCGTCCAGTCCCCCAGAATTGCCAATTATTTCATAACCTGTGGCGGCGACATTATTTTTTGTGACAATAATATTTGAATTTTCAAAATATGGGAAATTAAATGCGAATTCTGTTGTTTCGCCGTTGCCCATGTATGATACTTTTTGCATATTTTCTCCCTTGGTTATAACAAAAAAGCCCACGCAAAAAAAGCGCAGGCAATATAAAAAAACAGCCGACAAAATGTCTGGCTGAATGAACGTATTATATCATAATTTTGGATTAAAAACAAGTTTTTTCCACAACTGGTTTTTGTATGTAAAAAATCTGTTGAAATATTCATGCGCAAAAATATAAAATGATGGCACAAAGGAAGGAAAGGAGTTTTTTATGAGAAAATTTTTATGTTCTGTGTTATGTTTGGGTATGTTTATTGGTGTTGCCGATGCAAAAAATTTAACTGTGTTTTTTTCCGTTTCTGGCAATACTGAACGTTTGGCAAATGCAATTCACGATGTTGCCGGTGGCGATATTGTGCGCATTGAACCGGTAAATCCATACCCTGCCGACGATTACCACAACAAAGAATTTACCGATTTGGCACAAAATGAAAAAGCCGACAATGTTCGCCCTGAAATTAAAGATTTGGATATAAATTGGGACGAATATGATACGGTGTTTGTTGGATATCCTATTTGGTGGGGTTCTATGCCAATGGCGGTTTATACTTTCTTGGACAAATACGATTTATCAAATAAAACTATCGCGCCATTTAACACACACGAAGGTTCAGGCGCCGGCGATTCACATGGCGAAATTGCACGTCTGGAACCAGATGCAACCGTTGTCGGCGGTATATCAATTCGTGGTGGCGATACCGTAAATGACCAAACAGAAACTATACAATCGTGGTTAAAAAGCATTGGAAAATAAATTAGATTTTATACAAAAAAAATTGATTGCTGGGCGTGATGAAAAATACGCCCAGTTTGTCGCAAAAATTATTCCAAACATCAATTATGAAACTATACTGGGAATTCGCACACCTGATTTGCGCAATATGGCAAAAAATCTATCCAAACAACAATGCGATGATTTTATAAAATCTGTGCCACATAAATATTTCGAAGAAAACCAACTGCATGCTTTTATTTTATCTGGTATTCGCGATTTTGAAACTTGCGTTCGTGCGGTGGATTGTTTTTTGCCTTTTATTGATAATTGGGCAACTTGTGACCAAATGACACCAAAAGTTTTTGATAAAAACACAGATTCTTTGTTGCCATATATAAAAAAATGGATTGCAAGCAACACACCATATTCTGTGCGTTTTGGTATAGTTTGTTTAATGCGGTATTATTTGGGTAATAATTTCAAACCAGAATATGCGCGTATGGTCGCAAATGTTAAATCAAATGATTATTATATCAATATGGTGCGGGCTTGGTATTTCGCAACAGGTCTGGCAAAAAATTGGGATTCGATTTTGCCAATCGTTCAACAGCAAAAATTGGACAAATGGACGCATAATAAAACAATTCAAAAGTCCCGCGAATCCCGTCGTATTTCGCCGGAACAAAAACAATATTTAATCACACTAAAAATCATGTGATTTTATTTCAAATTGTTTTTTATCCAATTTTCCAGGTTTGATTTTGCACAATCAACAGATGACCCATAAATCGCCAAGCCTGGTTTTACATCTGCGCCAACACAAACCCGTTTCATGTCGCGCATAACATCGCCCAGACCAGAGCCTTCGTGTGTAGAAAAAGGCATAACTGTTTTACCCGACCAATCTATATTTTCCAAAACAGAAAACATTGGCATTGGATATGTTCCCCACCAAATCGGCCCACCAATAAATATAGTGTCGTATTCTGTTAAATCGCCAGGCATTTTGCGAACAGCCGGGCGTGCGTTTTCATGCAGTTCTTGCTTTGCAACATCGGTGCATTTTTCGTAATCCGCCGGATAATCTTTGACAGGTTCAATTTCAAACAAATCTGCGCCGGTAATATCACGAATATATTCCGCCGCAACCGCCGTATTTCCACGTGGCAAATTAACAATCGAACCACCAGAATAATTTTCACCTGAACGCGAATAATATAAAATCATCGATTTCATAAAAAACTCCTTACTTTCTGTATTGGAATCGTATCACATGTTTTATCGTCTGCAAACCAATATTTTTTCGCACTGTCTGTTTTTTTTTATTGATATTTTGTAAAAAAACGATTCTGTTTATATTTTTAAAATTGTCAATTATGTCAATATTCACAGGAACAAATTCCCGTTTTGATTGTATCGATTGCAAATAACACTTATCCGGTTTAATATACAAAAAAACCAGAGTGTAAGGAGAAACAAAAAATGAATCACTATCAAATTTGGCATGCAATCGATATGTTGGCAAAAAAATGCAAATTGTCTTGTTCAGGATTGGCTAAATTAAGCGGCCTGGACGCGACAGCATTTAATAAATCTAAACGCGTATCGAAATATGGTCAGCCGCGGTGGCCTTCAACATTGTGTATTGCAAAAATACTGAAAGCAACCAGGGCTTCGTTGATGGATTTTTGTAAAATGATTCAAGAATCACCATCGGCACCGGAAAATGACAATCCGCATACTTGAAAAAATCGCTGGTTGGCAAAAACGGCGGATTTTTGGGACGCACGAGTTTTATTTATAAAGTCTTCACAAAGTCTTTAACTTGTGCGGATTGTAGAGTTATTAGAGGCGCAATTATTCTGGCATAGTTCAGTCGGTAGAACAATGTTAACGACCAGAGAGGCACCTTTCCCACCACTACAAACCTGAAATTTTCCGCGGATTTCCGCCATATTTTTAGCAATGTGTTATATACAATTCCACGCCCCAATACCCCACAATACCCCCAACAAACGAATAAAAAGTTATACACGTGTTATATACGACACTTTTGCTTTAACAACGAACATCTTGATTTTGTGAATTTGTGCGGTAATATCAATATGAACAACCCACAGGAGAGCAAAATGGCAGAATTTAAGGTTGCACTGAAAGCAATTATACAAAAAGATGGCAAAATTTTAGTTTTGAAACGCAGTTGCGAAGAAGATGTATTCGCAGAAGTGTGGGATATTCCTGGTGGCAAAATTGAATATGGCGAAAAAACCGTTGATGGTATAAAACGCGAAGTATTTGAAGAAACGGGTTTGGATGTTGAAATTGAATTCAGACCTTGGTCTTTGTGGTCTTTTATGACGCCAGCCAAAGAAAGACAAACTGTTGGAATTACTTTGTTGGCAAACTATTTGGGGGGAGAAGTGAAGTTGTCGAACGAACACACAGATTATAAATGGATAGATCCGTCAGAATTTGCGGAGATGTCCGCAGACCCCAGTTTAAAGAATGAAATCGCAAAATATGCAGAACAATTATAAAACAATGACACAGAATCAAAACACCATACCTGATATTCCCTGTCAGTTCACGATGAGTGTTCGGCACAAGTATTTTGAATTGATAAAATCTGGACAGAAAGATATTGAATTGCGTGCATACGATGAAAAACGCAGAAAAATGAAAACCGGTGATAGAATCTTGTTATACGATGCAGAAAATCCTGATGAATATATCATTTGTGAAATATTAAATATGCACGTTGCACCGGACTTTGAATCTTTGTTCAAAAAACTAGATATAAAACGTTCGGGGTTTAAAGATATAAACGAACTTATGGATACAATTACTAAGTTTGTATCCCGCGAAGAATTAGCCCGTGAACAAGTCGTCGGCATGGAAATCAAGCGAGTTAGATAAAAACAACACGTCCATCCGCCCGCGCCAGTTTTTGCCCTACTTTTTCGCCATTATTTTCTTATAGATTTCTATAATTTTACCTCTATATCTGTTTTTATATTTTTTACAAACATTTCATCGTGTGATACCAGTAATATTGCACCACGATATTGATTCAAAGCATCTTCCAATATCGCAATACTTTTGATTTCAAGATTATTAGTTGGTTCGTCTAAAATCAATAAGTCCGGTTGTTCTGTACCACCTAATACAGCCGCCAATGTCGCCTTTAACAATTCCCCACCAGATAAAACGCCAACCTGCTTATTTGACGCATCACCACGAAATCCAAAATTTGCCGCGATTACATGTGCATCATGTTTCAAAACACCAGCAATATCCATAATATTTTCAACTATGTTTTTATTTTTGTCCAGAACTGATAAATCCTGATTTAGATACGCGATTTTACCAAACGCTTTTATTGTTCCTGATTTTGGTTTTAAATCACCACAAATCAATTTCAACAAAGTTGATTTGCCAGAACCATTTTTGCCGGTAATACGAATTCTTTGCCCGCCATACATGGAAAAATCAAAATTATCAAAAATCATTTCCGTACCATAACCAAACTTCAATCCAGATATTTGAATCAATTCTTTGCTGTAAAAAGGTTTGTTCGGCACAGGTATTTTGATTTTATCGTCTATCATTTGTTCAGATAACG
>Ga0247609_10000960_pt1 | contig 36562 bp, 31 predicted proteins | sample 172DNAGHGlowgp2_FD_193487 | JGI IMG/M metagenome (GOLD analysis project Ga0247609, IMG submission 193487) | Sheep rumen microbial communities from Palmerston North, Manawatu-Wanganui, New Zealand - 1728 DNA GHGlow gp2 | ecosystem: Host-associated > Mammals > Digestive system > Stomach > Rumen ... | reverse complement strand
GATGGGGTTAGAGAAGGATATGGGACTTACAACTGAGCAAGCCCTAAAACTAAAAGAAGAGGGCAAATATAACGGAAATGTTAAAGCAGGCACAAAGACAGTGGGTGAAATACTATTTGATAATATCTTCACCTTTTTTAATGCTGTCAATTTAGTGGCTGCTATTTTTGTATTTACAACTGGTTCGTACAAAAACATGACTTTTATGTTTGTATGTTTTTGGAATGCAATAGTTGGTATTTTTCAAGAGATGAAAGCTAGAAGAACACTTACAAAACTAAAGATATTACTTAATCCAGTGGCTTTCGTTATTAGAGATGATAAAGAGATTCAAATAAAAAGTGATGATATAGTATATGGTGATACTTGTGTTTTTTATGCAGGTGATCAGGTATGTGTCGATGGTAAAGTTATTGAAGGTGAAGGCTTTGTTAATGAAAGTCTATTAACAGGTGAAAGTATTCCTGTTCCTAAAAAGAAAGATGATAATGTACTTGCTGGTACATTTGTTGCAGAAGGAAAACTTATAGTTGAAGCAACAGGTGTTGGTGAGGAAAGTTATACATATAAAATTATTAAAAGAGCTAAGAAATTTAAGAAGAATCGTTCGGAAATAATGTATTCTATTAACTATGTTATTAGGCTTGTAACATTATTTGTTATTCCGGTTGCAACTGCTTTAATATTAAAACAGCATTTTGTTAGTCATGATTCATATAATGAAATTGTTTTAAGTACTGTTGCTGCAACCATTGGTTTTATTCCAAGTGGTTTTGTCCTTTTAACTAGTTTGGTTATGTTTAAGGGTGCGATTAAGTTATCATTTTATAATACATTAGTTCAGGATTTGTATAGTACAGAAAAACTAGCTAGAGTTGATACGATTTGTTTTGACAAAACAGGTACTCTTACTAAGGGTAGATTTGATGTAACTAAAATTGTTGAAATAAATTGTAGTAGGGATGAGTTTGAAAAAGCTCTTAAAGAGTATTCGAATACTGGATTTGACAGAAATTCAACCATTCTTGCAATTAGAGCATATTATTCTGGAAAAGATTATAATTGGAATTTTATTGATGGAATACCTTTTTCATCAGCTAGGAAGTGGAGTCTTCTTGAATTTAAGGAAGGAACCTATGTACTTGGTGCACCTGATGTGTTGCTTTCAGATAAAGAGAAATTTAACAGCAAATACAACCAAGAAATGGTTCATGGTGCAAGAATCATAGCATTTGGCAAATGCGAAAGATATGATAAGGATAAAGAAACATTTGAGGGCTTTAGCCTTATGGGATTAGTTATTCTTAAGGATACACTTAGGGATAATGCCAAAGAAACTATAGAGTTTTTGGATTCTCAAAAACTTAATATAAAAGTTATTTCTGGCGATAATCCACTTACTGCTTCAATTATTGCAACAGAAGCAGGTATTAAGGATGCTGATAAATATATTGATGCATCAAGTATTGATAGTATTGAAGATATAAAGGAAGCAGTTGATAAATACACTGTATTTGGTAGAGTTACACCTGAATTTAAACTAAAATTTGTTCGTGCACTTCAAGAACAGGAACACATAGTTGCAATGACAGGTGATGGCGTTAATGACGTTATGGCGCTAAAGGAAGCTGATTGTAGTATTGCAATGCAGTCGGGAAGTAGTGCCGCAAGAGATATTTCAAGTGTGGTTTTACTTGATTCGGATTTTGCGCATATTCCTGAAATCATAAGAGAAGGAAGACGTTCAATAAACAACCTTGAACGAAGTGGTGTATTATATTTAACAAAAACAGTTTATGCGATTTTACTTGCATTACTCTTTATTGTTATTCCATATAGTTATCCATTTAAGCCAATTCAGTATACACTTCTTGGAACTCTTACTATTGGATATCCATCATTCTTCCTTGCTTTTGAACCGAATGATGAAAGAGTAAGGACGGGATTCCTTTATAATATTTTATTTAAGGCTATACCGAATGGTGCATTAGTTGCAACAAATGTCTGTCTTTCAGCGTTAATGGTTTATATATGGTTACGCTCAGAACTTACATTATCAACAATGGCAACACTTACAACAGGTCTTGTATCAATGTTTATTTTTACAGATCTTTGTAGACCATTTACAAGACTTAGATTTTGGGTTACTGTTTTAGTCCCTATAGTATTTTGGACAGTTTTATTAATACTTCCAGATGTATTTGATGTTATGGGAATTACACTTATGAGATTTTATGGTTCAGTAGTTATTTTAAGTATTGATTTTGTGATTTACTTATTCTACAGAATGCTCACCAGAAAATTCTTCAATAAGGATAAGTTTAGAGCAAGAATTACGAACTGGCTTAATAAGAAGGCTAGAAGACAAGCAAAAATGTAATGGAATAGGAAGGCATTTGCTAAAAAATGTTGATATTCATTGAAATATAGGGATAAATATGATATAAATAATAGCGATGTAAATTCATCAAGAATTTACAGAGCGTATATGTGCAAAGTTCAAAGGACTTTGTGTCCCGAAGGGATTTAATCGATTGTAGGAGAATATGATTAAATTACAAAGGTTTTAGCAGGAGGAATTGCAATGGAAAAAATTAAGATGACCACTCCACTTGTAGAGATGGATGGCGACGAGATGACAAGAATCCTTTGGAAGATGATTAAAGATGAGTTATTGCTTCCATTTGTTGACTTAAAGACAGAGTATTATGACTTAGGTCTTGTTTATAGAAATGAGACAAACGATCAGGTTACTATTGACTCAGCTAACGCTACAAAGAAATATGGTGTAGCAGTTAAGTGTGCAACTATCACACCTAATGCAGCAAGAATGCCTGAGTATAACTTAAAAGAAATGTATAAGAGCCCTAATGGTACAATCAGAGCAATGCTTGATGGTACAGTATTTAGAGCACCAATTATCGTTAAAGGTGTTGAACCATATGTAAAGACATGGAAGAAACCTATTACAATTGCTAGACATGCATATGGTGATGTATATAAAGCTACAGAGATGAAGATTCCTGGAGCAGGTAAAGCAGAACTTGTTTATACAGCAGAAGATGGAACAGAATCAAGAGAATTAATTCATGAATTCAAGGGTGCTGGAATCATTCAGGGTCAGCATAACTTAGAAGATTCAATTGAAAGCTTTGCAAGAAGTTGCTTTAACTATGCACTTGATACAAAGCAGGATTTATGGTTTGCTACTAAGGATACTATTTCTAAGAAGTATGACCATACATTTAAGGATATATTTGCTGAAATCTTTGAAAAAGAATATAAAGAAAAATTTGAAGCAGCTGGCATTGAGTATTTCTATACTTTAATTGATGATGCTGTTGCTAGAGTTATTCGTTCAGAAGGTGGTTACATCTGGGCTTGTAAGAACTATGATGGTGACGTTATGTCAGACATGGTTGCTACAGCTTTCGGTTCACTTTCAATGATGACATCTGTATTAGTTTCACCTCATGGATATTATGAGTATGAAGCTGCACATGGTACAGTTCAGAGACATTATTACAGATACTTAAAGGGTGAGAAGACATCTACTAATCCAATTGCAACAATCTTTGCTTGGACAGGTGCTCTTCGTAAGCGTGGTGAGATGGATAACATTCCTGAACTTGGAGTATTTGCTGATAAGCTTGAAAAGGCTTGTATCGATACAATCGAAGCAGGTAAGATGACAGGTGACCTCGCTCTTATTTCTACACTTGAGAATAAAGAAGTTCTTAATAGTGAAGAATTTATTAAAGCAATTAGAGAGACTCTTGAAAAGAGTTTATAAGATAGGCTAAAAGCCGAATACAAAAGGATGTTTATTAATGCAAAGTGGCATTATTTAGACATCCTTTTTGCATTGATTTATATGTCAGTATATAGTGGTCAAACAGAGTCTATTGTGATATACTATAAGGGTAATGCTAATCATGAAATTAGCGATTGAAAAATGATTTTAATTATTGAATATTAAATCTATTCTATTAGATTTGGAGGTATACATTATGGCAAACAAGAAATGTGTTGTTGCCCTTGGAAGAAATAGTTTTAGTAGTTCGTTTCCAAAGCAGCAAGAAAGAGTTAAGACAGCAGCGAAAGCTATTGCAGATTTAGTTGAAGAAGGAAGAGATATTGTTATTACTCACAGTAATGGACCACAGGTAGGTATGATATGGTCAGCTCTTTCAGAATATAGTAGAAATCACAAGGAAAGAACTAATGCACCTATGTCAATTTGTGGTGCTATGAGTCAGGGATATATAGGTTATGATTTGCAGAATGCAATCAGAACAGAACTTTTAAATAGAGGTATTTATAAACCAGTTTCAACTATTATTACACAGGTACGTGTTGATCCTTTTGATAAGGCATTTAATAATCCTACAAAGGTTATAGGAAAAGTACTTACTGAGGATGAAGCTAATCTTGAAGAAAAGAAAGGTAATCATATTGTAGAAATTTCAGATGAAGAGGCCAGAGAAGCAGGTATTCCAGAAGGTGAAAAAGGATATAGAAGAATTATTGCTTCACCACATCCTATTGATATTTATGAAATTGATGCAATTAAGACTTTATTTGATAATGGTCAGCTTGTAATTGCTGCAGGTGGTGGTGGTATTCCAGTATTACAGCAGTATTCAAATCTTAAAGGCGCAAGCGCTATTATTGAAAAAGATTATACAGCTGCAGCTCTTGCAAATATGCTTGATGCAGATGAATTACTTATTCTTTCATCTTGTGACTACTTAACAGTTAAGGGTGAAGATGGTAGTGAGGTTGAACTTAAAGAGATTTCAAAAGAAGAAGCTGAACAGATGGTTGCAGATGATAAATTTGATGCAATTACTTCACTTCCAAAGATAGAAGCAGCACTTGATTTCGTAGGTGTTAAAGATGGAAGAAGTGCTTGTATTTCAAATCTTGAAAAAGTAAAAGAAACTCTTGATAAAAAAGTTGGTACATGGATTAATTAATGAATTTATTGATTGGTTAATTGTATTAATACTTTTAGTTTTGAAATAAAAATAGATTTATGAAATTTAGATATCTAAGTAGCGATTTGCTACTTAGATATTCTTTTATGATTTGGATTGGAGGTTATTATGAAAACACTAATAGTTGTTGATATGCAAAAGGATTTTGTTGATGGTGCTTTAGGAACAGCTGAAGCAGTTGATATTTTAACTAATGTTAAAAACAAAATTAAAGAATATATTGATAATGGTGATGAAGTTATTTTCACAAGAGATACTCATCATGAAAATTATTTAGATACTAACGAAGGAAAGCACCTACCAGTAGTTCATTGTATAGAAGGTAGTGACGGATGGCAGATATATGAAGGCTTATATGTTGATGGTTGTAAAATCATAGATAAACCATCATTTGGATATATAGGTTGGAATGAGTTTAAATTTGAAGAAGTTGAACTTATAGGATTATGTACTGATATTTGTGTAGTTAGTAACGCTTTGATACTAAAGGCATTATTCCCTGAAATCAAGGTTTCGGTTGATAGTAAGTGTTGTGCTGGTGTAACAGTTGAAAGTCATGAAGCAGCACTTAAAACTATGAGTATGTGTCAGGTAGAAGTAAAATAAATTTATTCAAGGAGGTTTTTTATGTCAAAGTATTATAACATAAAAGAATTACTTGATGATTGCGAGAAACGTGATTTGGTAAAAGGAACTCCTTATGTCGCAATTCTTTCGTATGAAGAATGGTGTAACGATATGGAGTCATATGATTTTGGAATTGATTTGGATTTAAGCATAATAGATATTCATAATACAAAGGCTGAAGTAAACTATGATTCATTGACAGGTAACTTTTTAATACCGGATAGAAGTAAGCTAGGTGAAGAAGAAAGTAAGTTCGCATTTGCTCTAGATGAAAAAGGAATTGTATTTATTGATGAAAGTGGAAAGGCACTTTCCATAATTGAAGAAATAAAAAGAACTAAAAGATGGAAGAGTCCAAGTTTAGAAAGATTTCTATATGATTTTCTTGAAGGAATAATAAGAGGAGATCTTTTAGTTATTGAAAAATATGAAAAAGAATTAAATCAAATAGAAGATGTTATAGAGTCAGGTAACACAGATATTTCGCTTGATAGAGTGAATGAAATTCGAGGTGAAATAAGAGAATTATCAGTTCATTATGAACAGCTTATAGACCTTACTCAGGAACTTGAAGAGAATGAAAATAATTTCTTTAATGAGAAAAACGTCAGATATTTTAGAAACTTTTTAAATCGTCTTGCAAGACATAATGATATGATTAATGCACTTAAAGATTATACCGTACAGGTAAAAGATCTTTATCATACACAACTTGATGTAAAGCAGAATAGAATAATGACTTTACTTACAGTTGTAACAACTGTATTTATGCCATTAACACTTATAACAGGTTGGTATGGAATGAACTTTAAGTACATGCCAGAACTTGAAATGAGATATTCATATCTTGTTGTTATTTTAGTATGTTTAACAATAGCAATTGGAAGTTTAGTGTTTTTTAAAAAGAAAAAGTGGCTATGATTTTGTTGTAAATATGCTAAATATATGATATTATTTAGGAGTTGTATTTAATACAATAAATGCTTCCGTGGCGCAGTCGGTAGCGCGCATCCTTGGTAAGGATGAGGTCTCGGGTTCAAGTCCCGTCGGAAGCTGTGCGAACTGCAAAACATTGCAAAAATGAAGAAAGACATCACTTCGCAAGTTTACTTGCTAGAAGTGATGTCTTTCTTTGTTTTTATGATGCGCGCAGCGCATCATGAATATTTTTGCAGAGCAAAAATATGAATGCAATGTGTTTGCAGTTCGCACAGTACTGTGAGCATATATTTTTGCAAAGCAAAAATATGAATGGCAATGTTTTAGCAGTTCGCACAAGTGCTGTGAGCCAAGCGCGCAGCGCATCATGAATATTTTGCAAAGCAAAAATATGAATGCAATGTTTAAAAGTATTATGATAATATTATATTAGTAATACTAAAATTTAGCCTGTTATCAACTTCCTTTATAATGTTAATTGTTAATGTTAATGTTAATTGAAAATTTATGTGACCATTTGCTGATTACTATCGTGTACATTATAGAGGAGGAAATAATAAAGATTGTATATTTTAAGAGAAAGGATATACATATGTATGATGGAGTGTAGAAGATTTGATGATGTTGAAATGGTAATAAGAGAATATGGTCATACTTTGTTTAGAAATTGCTTTTTGATGTTAAATAGTAAGCAAGATGCTGAAGATGTTGTACAAGAAACATTTATGAAATATTTTTCAACAAATATTGAATTTAATGATAATGAACATAGAAAAGCATGGTTGATAAAAGTTTCTCAAAATAAATGTAGAGATATACTTAGATTTAATAGACGACATACGACCATACCATTAGAAAAGGTTGTTGACGAACTTATTTCAGGTGAATATGTAGAGATAGACGAACTTAACGAGTTTATAAGTATAGCAAAACTTGGTTATAAATATAAAAGTGTGATAATGTTACATTATATTGAAGGTTATAGTGTAGAGGAAACAGCAAAGATACTTAATATTTCAAAGTCAGCAGTTAAAATGAGATTAAAAAGAGCAAGAGAAATATTAAAAGATACGTATGAGAAAAAATATAGTTAAGAGGTGGAAGATGTTATTTAATGATAATGGTGAAAATAAGGTATATAATTCTATTAAGTTAGATGAAAATACGATTAAAAAAATAAGTAATGATTGTAAAGGTATTAATTCTAAGAAGAAAACCACTTTTTTTTATATGGTAAAAAAAGTGGGATTTGCAGTAATATCAATCTCTGTAACAGCTTTGATGATAATATGTATTATATTATATAAAAATACTAATAATCGAGATGATAAAAATGTTGCAAAAAAAATGAATAGTAAAATAACTGAGACAATTTCGACAACTAAAGAGCAATTACAATATAGTGATAGTAGTAAGAAAAATGAAAACCTTGATAATGAAAGAGATAATAATATTAGTATAGAAACTGAACAAAAATTAGTACAAGATTATTATGATATTTTTCTTGAAGAATATGTAGATTGTTTAAAAAAAGATACAAATAAAAGTGAGAGTTTATTAAATAAAATAAAAAATAATAAATTAAAAAAGTATGTATTATATACAATATCTAATAAATCATATGTAACTATGTGTAATCCTAGACAGGATACAAAATGTCTATTTAAAAATAAGGAAATAAAAAAAATAAATGATAATAAAATATGTATTAGAGGAAATGTGATATTTGTTGATGAGTCTGCAGGTGAGAAATCAGGTAGTTCAGGTATGGGGTATGCGAGTATAGTATTGTCAAAAGGAAGAAATGGCTATATTGTTGAGGATTTATATTGGGAAAATATGGATTCGCCAGATGAATTGTATAGAAAAGAATTCAACCCATATGAGAATTATCAAGATTTTTGGAATAATAAAGATGAAGTAAAATTATTTTTTGGTAAGTTAAGAATAGGAAACTAATAGGCAAAAGAATAGGATAATCAAACTTGTTGAGGGTTTGACGCCCAATTTGAGGGTTTGTCGTGAGGGGCAAGCCCTCAAATTGCATTTAAAGATGGTGGTTATTCGTGGGGGGCTGGTTTGAGGGACAAACTTGAGGGGCAAACTTGATGGTTTGCATGCTTTATAAGAGAGCACTGATTAGTGCTCTCTTATGGTTTGTTAAATGTCATCTTCGTCATAATACTGAACTGGGTTATAGTCGGACATACCATTAAGAACAGGGTTATTTCTTGTAGCATAAAGGAAGCGATTTCTAAAGTGCTCGAAATTTATATGATGCGCGCAGCGCATCATGAATATTTTGCAAAGCAAAATATGAATGCAATGTGTTTGCAGTTCGCACAGTAATGTGAGCAAAATACTAAACCATTTCTATTGCATAATAATCTGTGAAAATGATAAAATGTAATAGTAATTATTTTTAAACACGGGGGTGATATTAAATGAAAAAACAAGCAAATAAAATTATTTCAATTTGTTTGGTATTAATGTTAGTTGCACAGAGTTTTATAGGAATTGATACTGTATATGCAGAGGATACAGTAATTTCTAAGATTTATCTTACGATGGATAAAGATTTGATAGATCTTAACACGGCATGGACTGAAGGTGAAGTTAATAGTAGAATATATTCTACTGAGGGAATTGCAACCAATACTACTGAAGGATGTAGATTGGAGGATTTAGGATTGAGATTTTTTGATTCCTATAATAAGCAACATAATGGAATTGGAGATGGTTCAAATTATATTTCTGCAGAGAAAATTTATTCAGTAGAATATGAATTATATCCAGAAAACGGATATACATGGAATTCAGAATTAGAAAGTTGTACTCGTTATAGTAATACAGCATTAATTACTGAATGTCCATCATGCGAAGTTTATGTGAATGGTGTAAAAAGATCTGATGTTTATGTAAGATATATGGGATATGATAATGTAAAACGATTGTTACTTATGGTCGGATGTGGTGAAGTATCTACAAATCCTATAGTAAAAACTATTAATATTAAAGATAATGATATGAGTTTAGCGGTTGGTGAAACTCATAAATTTGAAGGTGAAGTAACTGGAACAGTAGAGGATAAGTCTATTGTGTGGTCAGTTGAAGGAAATAATAGTTCATCAACAAAGATTTCTGCAGATGGAACATTAATAGTAGGTAGTGATGAAACAGCAGAAACTCTTACAGTAAAAGCTAGTGCAAAAGCAGATAATAAAAAGTTTGATTCTAAGACGGTAATTGTACTTAAAGATGCACCAACTATAGATAGCGTTAGTATATCTCCGAGTGAGAACGTTAGTGTTTTACAGAAGAAAACAAAGCAGTTTAATGTTGAGGTTACAGGTACACAAACAGATAAAACAGTCACATGGGAGTTATCAGGTAATAAAAGTATAGATACTACTATATCAACTGATGGTTTACTTACAGTAGCACGTGATGAAACAGCAGAAACTCTTACAGTAAAAGCTACTGCGAATAAAGATACAACAAAGTATGATACAGTTAGTGTAAAGGTGATTCAAAATACAAGAGTTAACTCTGTAGATTTAACGTATAATTTAGATGAAATAGAAGCAGCTTGTGTTTCAACAAATACGGAGGGAAAACTCAGGAATATAATAAACGGGAATGTTGATATAACAAATGATAATTGTAACAATGCAGGTAATGATCTTTTTTATTTATATTCCGAAAAAAATTGGTATGGAATTGGAGATGGAACTAACCCATATTCAGATGAAAAAGAATATTTTATCGAATATAATATATCTCCAAAAGATGGATATGATTGGCCTGAAGAAATTATTTCACTTACAAATGCTACAAAGGAAACTGAACTTGATGATTTTTCAGTAAGTGTAAATGGAGTCTTTTTGGATGGTGTATGGATAGAATATAATAAAGCTTGGAATTGCGTGGAAATTTTAGTTCCATTAAGTGAAAGAGTAGATATAGCTGAAACTACTGTTAGTGATATTGAACCTGTAACTTATAATGGAAAAGAACAGACACCGGATGTAGAGGTTAAACAAAACGGAAACACATTAATAAAAGATAAGGATTATACGGTTTCCTATAGTGATAATGTTGATGTTGGAACGGCTAGTGTTCTTATTACTGGCATTGGTATGTGTAAAGGTAGTAAAACAGTTACATTTAAAATTAATAAGGCCGAACAAACCGTAACGACATCAGATGAGGATAATAATACTAATAAGAATGATAAAAATTCAAATAAGGCATCTAAAGATAATGTAACAGAAGATAAGAAAATAGAAGGAACAGTTCTTACAGATAAAAATGGTAAAGCTAAATATAAAATCATATCAGCATATAAAAAGAATGATATGCCAGTTGTTGAGTATGTTGCTACTACAGATAAAAAGACAAAAAAATTAGTAATTCCAGATACAGTTGTAATAGATGGAGTTAAATATAAGGTTGAAAGCATTGGAGTAGGTGCTTTTAAGAATAATAAGGATTTAACATCAGTAATAATTGGAAAGAACGTCAAGAAAATAGGCAAAAAAGCATTCTTTGGTTGCAAGAAACTTAAGAGTATAATAATTAAAACAAAAAAACTTAAGAAAAAATCTATTGGTGCAAATGCATTTAAGGGCATTAATAAAAAAGCAAAATTTAAAGTACCAAAGAAGAAATTAAAATTATATAAGAAACTTATTAAGAAAGCTAAAGCTCCAAAAAAATGTAAGATAACTAAATAATATATTATAATAGAGGTGTACTGAAAACAGTATGCCTCTATAAATTTTTATATGTCATTTGCTGATAAAATATGTTATATTTTTTATATGTGAAAAAATGATGGAGGGTGGAATATGATTAGATTAAGACCGTATAAAAGCTGTGATGCAAAGGTAATAGCAGAATGGATAAAGGATGAAGAAGTATATATGAAATGGGGAGGAGAGTTGTTTGGAGAATTCCCTATTTCAGCTGAAGTAATAGATGATAAATACATGAATAAAAATGGCGATTGTGTCGAAGAAGATAACTTTTATCCATGGATTGCTTATGATGATGAAAACAATATAGTAGGTCATTTTATTATGAGATATTTAAATGGTGATAATAGGATTCTTCGTTTTGGATGGGTTATTGTAAATGATTCTATTAGGGGCAAAGGATATGGAACACAGATGTTAAAAACTGGACTTACATATGCATTTGATGTATTAGGAGTTGATAAGGTTACTATTGGAGTTTTTGAAAATAACGAAAATGCACATAACTGTTATAAAAAAGTAGGATTTGTTGATAAAGAGATAAAGGAATCTAAACCTTGGAATGTAATTGAGATGGAGATAGGTAATGGAAGTCGTTAAGCAATTATTTGATGAAGTTTATGTTATAAAAAACAGAACAAGAGATGATAATCGCGGAACTATGATAGTTGGTTTTGACGAATCGGTATATGAAGAATGTGGTTTTGAAGTAAAACAATCAAGAATATATACGATGCCTAATAAAGGAACTTTCTTTGGGATACATTATTATGAAGATGATATAAGTAAGATGGTATCAGTAATAAAGGGGAGAGGCATGGATTATATTGTTGATTTAAGAAAGGAATCACCTACTTATCTTAAATGGGAATCAGTGGAACTATCGGGAGATAATTGTAAGGCTGTAATTATTCCAAAAGGATTTGGTCATGCGTTCATATCTTTAGAAGATGATACTATACAAACATTTAGTATAAATAAAGGTGGTTACATACCTTCAAAGGGCTATAATTATCGAGACGAAAAAATAGGATTAGAGTTTGATATACCTATTTCAAAGATTGCTGAATATGATGAAAATGCAGAGTTTGTAAAAGAGTAATTTGTTATTGAGTTACGTGGCTTATACTGTATGGATAATCAAATTGAAAAGTTAGAAGTTAGTAATAATAAATTAATTCAAGGTATATGGTGTTCTGTTAATCTAAAGAATAATCCAAAACTTTCATATTTGGATTGTCATTATTGTAATATTAAGAATTTGGATATATCTAATAATCCTTTATTAAGATATGTTATGGCATTTATTAATCCATTTAAAGAAGTAAATATTGGAGATAATCCGTATTTGCTAAAAACATATAAAGAAGGTGTATATAATCCTGACGAAGAAAATACTGGTGGTGGTAGATCATGGACACTTGATTATGGTGGAGATAATTCAACTGGTGGAGATAATATCTTTTTCTTATGTATTGATGGTGAGAAAAAGGTAAAATTAAATATCACATCAAGTGGTAAGGCACCTGTTGCAGAAATAGAATATGCATTTGCTCAGTTAATAGAGGTATGTAAATGGCCACATTATGACTATAAAACATATATTAAGAATGCTATAGCTGAGTATAAGAAATATGCAACAACTGTTGTAAATGTTAATACAGTTGTAGAAGATATGGAAACTATAATGTATACTTTAGTGAACTAAAAAGATTGAAGGTTGTTTGATTGAATAAGAAAAAAATTATTATATTTTTTATTTTGGTAATAATGTTTTTTTATCTTGTATGGAGTAATGTTACATTTATGACAACAAGGTATACAATTGAGAGTGGTAAAATTCCAAAGGAGTTTGATGGTTTTAAGATAGTTCAGCTATCGGATCTTCATAATGCTAATTTTGGAAAAGATAATAGTAAGTTAATAAAAACAATTAAGAAACAGAAACCTGATATGATAGCGATTACTGGTGATTTTATAGATGGTTCAAAACCTAATGTTAAAGCTGCAGAGGAAATGGCAAAAAATCTTGTTGAGATTGCACCATGTTACTATGTAAGTGGTAATCATGAGGCAAGTCTTGAAAAGAGTAAATTTGATGAATTCATCGAAGTAATAAAAGGATATGGAGTTAATGTTCTTGAAAATGATGTAAGTTCTATTAATAAGAACGAGGTAAATATTCAAATAGTTGGTTTACAAGATTTGAGTTTTTTGGAAAAAGATGCAGGTGCTGCTAATAGTGAAGATGGTAAATTAGAAGATTTTGTTGATTCAGGCTATTCAACATTGGAAAATAACAAAAAGATTAAAAAAGATTTATATACAATTGTTCTTGAACACAGACCTACGTTTATAGATTATTTTTCTGAAAAAGATACTGATTTAGTATTAACTGGACATGCACATGGTGGATGGTTGAGAATTCCATTTGTTGGTGGACTAGTTGCTCCAGATCAGGGATTCTTTCCAAAGTATGATGCCGGAAAATATACTAAGGATGATACCGTTATGATTGTTAGTAGAGGATTAGGTAATAGTATAATTCCATTTAGAGTAAATAATAGACCAGAATTGGTGGTTGTTGAATTAAAATCTAAGTAAGTAAAGACTGTTGAGAGAAACAGTCTTTTTTTGTGTAATAATATTTGAATTATTTTGAAAATTAGCAAATATTTGCTATGTATTTTTTGAAATTATATAGTTATAATTAAATTGTAGATTATAGGTTTAAAGTAATATTTTTATTTGAAAACTATTATTTTTGTTGATAATAAAGAGAGAAAAGTAGATTGGAGTGTGTGGAATGAAATTTAAAAATCTATTTAAGAAAGTCGTTGTATCAACACTTATAAGTACAATGACCATTACAGCAGCAGGTGAATACATACCTGTTAGCATTGTCAAAACAGTTGAAGCGGCAACAACAGAAATCCGCGAAAATGTTAATACACCGCTTAAGAGTGGACATGTTTTAGTAGGAGTACAGGGAAAGGACTATACTTCTAATGTAACTGATGTTTTAAATAAGATAAACCAAGTTAGGTATGATGCATGTAAAGAGGGTGTAATTAATCCGGCAACTGATAAACCACTAACATTAAATGATTATAAACCATTTAAGATTGGTAAGCTTTGTACTAATTCTGCCAAGATTCGTGCGGCTGAAGCAAGTCTATATTTAGATCATACCAGACCTAATGGTGAAATCTGTCATACAGTTATAAGAGCTTTACATGGTTCTGATTATGGACTTGGATGGACTGGTGAAAATCTTGCATGGTACCCAAATAAAACAACTTCAATTGATGGTTGGATTAATGAAAAAGATGACTATGTAAATAAAGTTCCAAATGCTATGGTTGGTCATTATGAAGCACTTATTTCAACGAATTTTAATTATATAGGTATTTCGTCATTTAATCCTGATAATGATACACAGAAATGGGATTGGACATGTACGGAGGCTACATTTGCTGGAAATGATACAGAAGTCACTCCGGAATCAGCAAAGAATGGTGCACCTGTACTTGCAAAAGTTGAAGTTCCATTAAGTAAGGCTTTTAATCAGTGCATATCAGGCAATGCCATGGCATATATTGGTGATAAAAATAAATATGAAGTTTTAGTTTCATATGATAATAAACAGAGCGGAAACATGACAAGTAAGGTTTATGATTGTCCAGTTTATGATAATGTTACTTGGAAGAGTTCAGATGAATCAGTTCTAAAATTTAATGGAACTTCATTTGAAGCTCTTAAGCTTGGTAGGGTTACGCTCACAGCTACAGTTGGTTCTGGCTCTAATGTTTTAACACTAACCAAGGATGTTTTGGTAGTTAATAAAAATACTGTGGTTGATCATGCAGAGTCACTTGGTAAAATTACAGTTGAAAGTTATGAAAAACCAGTGCTTCCTAAAACAGCAAATGTTGTTCTTTCGGATGGAAGTAAGATTGCTGTTGATGTGACTTGGGATTCTTATGATACAAGTTTAGTTGAAACTAATCTTAAAAGTAAGGAATTTACAGTAATTGGTAAGGCTTATGGTTATGATGTAAAACAGGTTATTCATGTTAATCCTGCATATGTAACTAAGCTTCTAGCTTATGATGTTGAAGGCGAATTTATAAAAGAAATCAATGTTGATTCAGGAACAAAGCCTGTACTTCCTAAATATGGATATGTAGTTTTAAGTAATGGACTTGCATATCATTCATGTGAACTTACATGGGAAGAGATAGATGTATATAAGAAAAGAGAAGGTGGAAGATATAAGATAAAAGCAAAAACACCTAGTTATTTCGATACAGATGATGGGTATAAAAGTTTTGAAATAGAGATTGATTTGATTGTTAAACCAGCTAAAAAAGGTGTTAAGGTTACTGATAAAACAGATAGTAGTAAATCCGGAATAAGTAGTGAAGATAACTCTAATAAAAAGAGTAGTAAACGAAAGAAAGTATTTTATAAAAAAGGTAAAATTCTTAAAGATAAGAAATTTATTTATAAGGTTATTAAAGTAGCTAGTAAGAATGGAAAAGTTGCTGGCAAACTTAAAATTATTGGACTTAATAAAAAATCTTTAAAGACTGTAAAGATTCCGGCATATAAAAAGTTTTCAGGCGTGAAATATAAAGTTACTGCTATTGGAAAGAAAGCTTTAAAGAAACTTAGAAAGATAAAAAAAGTAAAAATGCCAAAGAGATTGGCTAAAAAATATAAAAAACTGATAAAACAGTAAACGACAGTAAAAGAAAGTAAAAACAGTAAACGACAGTAAAAATAATTTAAATTATATGCTTGACAATTTTTAGCGAACGGTGTATTCTAATAAACGGTAAAAGAGTACAGTGTTCGCTAATTTGATTTTTGAGGGAGAAAAATGCCAAGGAATAAAGATGAAAGTCATGAAAAAATAATAGCTGCGGCATACGATGAGTTCTTAGAATATGGATTTATGGATGCATCCATGAGAAGAATTGCTAATAATTGTGGAATGAGTGCATCTGGATTGTATAAGCATTTTCCAAGTAAAGAAGAAATGTTTGCTGCATTGGTTGATCCAACTATCAATGGTCTTATGGAATTATATGGTGATGTTGAAAGTGATTATTCAAAAGAACTCAAAACTACAAAGAAGGATGATTTATGGGTAAACCAAAAAGAAACAATAAGAGCCATAAGTTATATTTATGATCATATTAATGAGTTTAAACTTATTATTTGTAAATCACAAGGAACAAAGTATGAAAACTTTATTCATGATATGGCTATTAAAGAAGAAGAGGTAACTTTGCGTTATATGAAAGAACTTAAGAAAAAAGGAATACCTGTAAAAAGAATTAATAAAAAGGAGTTCCATCTTTTAGTTTCATCTAGCGTAGATGCCATTTTTCAAGTCGTTTTGCATGATTTTACAAAGAAAGAGGCTATGCATTATGCTAAAACACTTGATGAGTTTTATCTACCAGCATGGAAACAATTTTTTGGAATATAGAATTAATTGCCCCGTTATGCGGGGCATAAAAAATGACATACAGTTAGCGTAAGCTAACTAAATATATACATAAAGGAGTTTGCATTATGAATAAGAAAAGAGGATTGTTATCCTGGGTTTTAGAATTTGCAGGACGAAAGAAAAGCTATTATTTTGGAAGTGTAATACTTGCTATTATAGGTGTGGCTACTTCTTTTATACCTTATCTTTTGATAGCTGATATTGTTAAGAATCTTTTGGATAATAATAAGGATTCTGATTACTATTTGAAAATGGTAATCTTGATGGCTATTTGCTGGATTGTAAGAGTAACATTACATAGTATATCGACTACATTATCGCATATAGCAACATTTAATGTATTAGGTGGTATTAGAGAGCAGTTATGTGAAAAACTTTCAAAAATACCGTTAGGATCTGTACTTGATGATAATAGTGGAGCGTATAAGAATATTATAGTAGAGCGTGTAGATTCCATGGAGACAACACTTGCTCATATTATTCCAGAATTTACAGCAAATATTTTACTCCCACTGGTGATGTTTATTTATATTATAAAATTAGATTATAGAATGGGACTTGCTAATTTGATTTCTGCAGTGATAGGTGTAGCATTTGCTGCGGTTATGATGATGAAAAGTCAGGGTGAATTTGATAAAACAGTTAAGAAAACAAAGTATCTTAATGATACGGCAGTTGAATACATTAATGGAATTGAAGTTATTAAGGCGTTTGGTAAAACAGGAAGTTCTTATGAAAAGTTCGTAAATGCAGCAAGGGAAGGAGCTGATTGTTTTATTGATTGGATGAGAAAGTGCATATGGTGGCAATGTGGAAGTTTATCTTTTATGCCTGCTACGTTTTTAGGGGTTCTTCCAGTTGGTCTATATCTTGTTAATAAAGGAAGTTTAACACCTGAAAAATTTATCACATGTATTATTCTTTCAGCTGGTCTTATTACTCCTTTGGTTGTTGCATTTTCATATATGGATGATATTTCAAAGATGAATGTTATATTTGGTGAAGCAACTGAAATTCTTGAAAGAGATGAGATGCAAAGACCTGATAAACTTACAGAAAAACCAAATGGATCAGACATTGTTTTAAGTAATGTGAAATTCTCATATAAAGATAAAGAGATTTTACATGGTATCAATATGGAAATTAAGCAGGGAGAAGTTAGTGCAATTGTTGGGCCATCAGGTTCGGGTAAAAGTACAATTGCGAGACTTATTGATTCACTTTGGGATGTGGATGAAGGAAAAATTACATATGGTGGTGTTGATATTAGAAATCTACCACTTGATTATTATACAAGTCAGATTTCATATGTTGCACAGGATAATTATCTTTTTGATATGTCGATTAAAGAAAACATTAGATTAGGTAAGAAAAATGCAACTGATGAAGAAGTTACAAATGCAGCTAAAGCTACCGGTTGTCATGAATTTATATTAGGACTTGAGCATGGATATGAAACAGAAGTGGGAAGTGCAGGTGGACATTTATCTGGCGGAGAACGTCAAAGAATTTGTATTGCTAGAGCAATGCTTAAGAATGCACCAGTTGTAATTATGGATGAAGCGACAGCTTATACTGATCCTGAAAATGAAGCATTGGTTCAGGAGAGTGTTGCTAAACTTGTTTCTGGAAGAACGCTTATTGTTATCGCACATAGATTATCTACAATTAAAAATGCGGATAAAATATTCGTTGTAAATGATGGTAATATTGAAAACATGGGTACACATGAAGAGTTACTTAATAAATGTAAATTATATAGCAATATGTGGAAGGCTCATAGTGAAGTGAAGGATAATGATAATGCAGCAAATGCATCTAGAAGGGAGGCAGTACATGCTTAAATTGTTAAAGAAATTTTTTGATTTTTGTAGTCAGAAAAATAAGAATAAATTTTATTTAGCGGCAGCATTAGGAGTGTTGGATGCAATATTTGGTGCAATGAAAATTCCAGCAGCATTTTTTGCAATTAGAGCTGTAATAAAGTATCAAATTGATACTAACACATATATTATTGTTATGGGATTAATGTTTGTAAGTACAATTGGAAAAATGGTAGTAAATCGTTATTCACAGATGCTTCAAACAGAAGGTGGTTATGATACATGCGCAGGTAAGCGAATTGAAATAGGTGAACATTTAAGATATTTACCTATGGGATATTTTAATGATACAAGTCTTGGTCATATTACATCGGTTACAACTAATACATTGGAACAGATGAGTGATATAGCAACAAGAGCGATTATGATGGTTCTTCAGGGAAGTATAACAACAGCAGTTATTGCAATAGGAATGTTTATTTTTGATGTTCGTATTGGATTGGTTTCAATACTTGGTATTATTATATTCCTTTGTGTAAACACAGTTACAAATAAGAGAGTAGCAAGAGCTGCTGATGAAAAAATAATAGCAGATAGAGAGATGGTAGGTGTTATTCTTGAGTATGTTCAGGGAATCGCTGAAATAAGAAATTATAATATTATTGCTCAAAATAATACTAGAGTTTCAAATAGTGTTGAAAGAAAAAAGAATGCTGATATACGTGCTGAAACAGCAGCAATTCCAGCAGTTGGAGTTCAGTTACTCATAACTAAATTAGCAGGTGTAGCAATTGCTGGAGCATCATTGTTATTTTATCTTGATGGAACAATGGAATTAGAGTATTTAATAACTATGCTTCTATGTTCGTTTATGGTTTTTGAGTCACTTGATTTAGCTGGAATTTATACAGCACTTTTAAAGATTATTGGTAAAGGTGTTGATTTAGCAAATGAAATTCTTGAGATAGAGCAAATGGATACTGATGGAGAAGACATTAAACCTAAAAACATGGATTTACATCTTGAACATGTAAGTTTTGCATATGAGAATCGAAAAATAATTGATGATGTAACATTAGATATTAAAGAAAAAACAACTACTGCGATTGTTGGTCCGTCGGGTGGTGGTAAGACAACTATTACATCACTTCTCGCAAGATTCTGGGATGTGGATGAAGGTAAGGTTACACTTGGTGGTAGAGATGTTAGAGAATATAGTTTTGATTCTCTTATGAATAATTTTAGTTTTGTATTCCAAAAGGTTTATCTATTTGAAGATACCATTGCAAATAATATTAGATTTGGAAAGCCGGAAGCTTCTATGGATGAAGTGATTGCCGCTGCTAAAAAGGCATGCTGTCATGATTTTATTATGAATCTACCAGATGGATATGAAACTATTCTTGGTGAAGGTGGTGCAACAATTTCTGGTGGAGAGAAACAAAGAATAGCAATAGCTAGAGCGATAATGAAAGATGCTCCTATTATCATTTTAGATGAAGCAACAGCAAATGTTGATCCAGAGAATGAAAAGGAACTTACACAGGCAATCGAAAATCTTACTAAAGAAAAAACAATTATTATGATTGCACATCGATTAAAAACAGTAAGAAATGCAGATCAGATTATTGTAATTGATAAGGGTAAGATTGTCCAAAAAGGAAAGCATGATGAACTTATGAATGAAGAAGGAATTTATAAGAATTTTGTTTCAGGTAGAAAGAAAGCGGTAAGTTGGAAACTAGCTTAAATTGATAAGAAGATAGTTAAATCAGAATAGAATTGACAGTGTAAATGATTAGTATTAAGTTTCTTCAGTGCTTACAAGATAAGCAGTTGAAGTGGTTATAAATAAAATAATTAATGAAATTATAAATAGTGAAATCATCTCTAAATTAAAAGCAATTGCACCAACTACAAGTGCTCCACCAGTGATAAATCCTAAAATTTTATTTTTTAAAAACATATCTTTTTCCTCCTTATTTATATAATTATTTTCAACTTATGTGTTGATTATAGCAACAATAAAGTTTGAGAACAATTTATCTAACTTACAGTTACATTACAGTTTTGTAATGGGGAAGGTGTGCAATAATATTAATCGGTTTTTTTGCTGATTTAAAATGTTTCGATAAATATTTCGAAAAATATTGACGCATATTTGTAGATATGATAGATTATAAATATGAGGAGGTGGTAGGATGTTAAGCATAGCTCCAATTTCAGATTTGAGAAATTATGGAAATGTTTTAGAAAAAGTCGATGCTGGATCTCCGGTTTATTTGACAAAAAACGGACGTGGAGCATATAGTATTAGAACAATTGAAGATGAAGAGAAATTTCAAAAAGCGGAGGCCATGATTCGTCTTTTTAGTGAATTAAATGCAGGAATAAGATCTGCAGAAGAAGATGGATGGATTTCAGAAGATGCATTCATTGAACATTTTAAACGAAAGTAATAATATAGATGGAATACAAAATTCGATTTACACCTATAGCACAAGGGGACATGGATGATGTGTGGGATGAAGTTTTTGAGGCTTCAAAGAATAAAGAAAAAACAAAGAATTATGTTCAGGAATTTATAAAAGAGATTATAAAGAAAAAAGAATTTCCAAAATCTGGAATTAAGATTGAATATGATGGAGTATTTACAGGCATATATTCTGTGAATTATAAAGCATATAAGGCATTTTATAGAATTAATGAAGAGTATGTTGAAGTATTAAGGATACTTCATAGTAAGCAAGACTATATGAAATTTATTTTTAGTGATGAAAAATAAGATATGATTATAATGTTAAACCCTCGGCTTAATTGCCGAGGGTCTTTATGTTTATGATTCTAATTCTTCTAACTGGCCTGAAACTTCTTCCCAGGATATGAATAACTCATCAAGTTTTTCATTAGTGCTTTCAAGATCTTTTTGAAGAGAGATAAGTTTAGCTGCATCTCTTGAAAATAAAGGATTAGCCATATCTTCTTCGATTTTTGCTTTCTTTTCTTCGAGTGAATTTATTTCATCTTCAACCTTATTAAGTTCCTTGGTGAGTTTTTCTTTCTGCCTGCTTAATTCTTTTTGCTTTTTCCAATCATCCTTAGTTGATGAAGTGGCAGTAGAAGCTTCTTCAATTACATCAGAAGTTTGATTTTCTATTACGAGATTGTTTTGAAGTTCTCGTTTTTCAATATAGTAATCATAATTACCAATGTAATTAATAATTGTATTATTAGATAATTCTAAAATTCTACTACATGTTTTATTTATAAAATATCTATCGTGTGATACATATAATACAGTTCCAGTGTAACTGTTAAGCGCATCTTCGAGAATCTCTTTTGAAACCATGTCTAAGTGGTTTGTAGGTTCATCAAGTATTAGGAAGTTTGCATTACTAAGCATAAGTTTTGCAAGTGATAGTCTACCTTTTTCACCACCGCTTAAGTCTCCGACAAGTTTAAATACATCATCACCAGTAAAAAGAAATGCTGCAAGTGTGTTTCTTATTTTTGTATTAGTCATACCTGGATATGTATCAGCTATTTCTTCAAATAGAGTCTTGCTATCATTAAGTGTATGATGTTCCTGATCATAATAACCAATAGATACATTACTACCAAATTCCACATCTCCAGTAAACTTATGGAAGTTTCCTGTTATGATTTTAAGCAGTGTAGATTTACCGGTTCCGTTCTCACCAATGATTGCAATTCGTTCGCCTTTTTTGATTTCAAAATTAACATCATTAAAAAGAGCAGTGGATGCATCATCAAATTTAACGGACATATTTGAAATATTTAATACATCATTACCACTTTCAAATTCAGGCGTAAGTGAAATTCTGAATTTATCATTAAGTGTTTCAGGTGCATCAATTAAGTCCATGTGTTCAATTGCTTTTTCACGACTTTGAGCACGTTTATAGAATTTCTCCTGCTTAAAAGAACGAAGTTTTTCAATAACTTCCTGTTCATGTTTTAATTCTTTTTGTTGTTTGTAATATAGCTTAAGTGCTGCATTACGTAGTTCTTCTTTTTTCTTAGCGTATGCATTATAGTTACCCATGTATACATGAGATTTTGTATTTTCAATTTCGACAACCTTAGAAACAATCTTATTTAAGAAGTATCTATCATGGGATACGATTAAAACTGCTCCCTTATAGTTACTTAAAAATCCTTCAAGCCAAGTGATTGATTTAATATCAAGATGGTTTGTAGGTTCGTCTAAAAGTATGATGTCAGGTTGTGATAGAAGAAGTTTTGCAAGGGCAACTCTTGTTTTCTGACCACCAGATAGAGAAGAGATAGCTTTTTCATAATCTTCTTCAGCAAATCCTAATCCTTTTAATACACCATAGATTCCACTTTTATATGCATAACCATTCTTTAGTTCAAAAGAATGATTAAGTTTTGCGTATTGATCCATTAAATCATTAAGTTCATCGCCCACGACATGCTGCATCTTTTCTTCTAAGTCTCTAATGGCCTCTTCCATTTCGATAATGTCTTTTTTTACTTCTAACATTTCTTCAAAAATAGTATGACCAAGTGAAATATCCTGATATTGGGCAAGGTATCCAATAGTTTTATCCTTAGAAATCGACACGATTCCGCTATCAGCTGATAGTTCACCAATTATGATTTTTAGAAGTGTTGATTTACCAGCACCGTTTATTCCAACAATTGCAGCTTTTTCCTTATCTTCTAGATGGAAGGAAACATCCGTAAGTATTGGAACCTCTATAAATGATTTATTTATATTTGAACATGAAAGTATCATAATTTTTTATGTGATTCACTTTATTTATTATAAGTGATTCTTATTTCTCCTTTATTTATTTTCAAATTTTAAATAAGTCTTTAGCACAGAGATTATATCATAAATTTGTTCATTAAACAAAATATAAATAATTGTATTTATATTTAGCAAATTCCGTGTGAATAAAAAAAGTTAATAAAGGTTAACTAGAACTTGAGAATAGAAATCTTGTATGATAAAATGTTGATTGAGTGTTTTTTATTATAGGTTGAAATAATACAAACTAAAAAATACTAATTTGTAAATAAGGGAAAATAAAAAGGAATGAAAGGTTATGAAATTTGTAAAAACAAAGATTGGGAAAAATAGTCCTAAGCAGAAAGCACAAAAAAGAACTATAAGCCTTAGAAGGAAGATTTCATTGATGCTTGCTATTTGTGTTTTGACAACATTGCCAACATCGTGTAAAGGTAAAAAGAATGATGAAACTACTTCAAAGATAGAATCTACAACAAATTCACAAAGTCAAACTGAAACTGAAACTCAAAAAGTAGAACAGATTAAAAAGATTGATTTAAAGAAATACAAGTTAAAAGATGATAAAAGTATTTTCGATATTACAAAGCTTGTTAAGAAACAGAATAAGGATATGAATAACAAGCTTGTTTCTGCCTGTGCAATGAGTTACACAATTGGTGAAAGTAGAGTTATCAGACTTTTATATTCGCATTCAAAAGGTGGAGTAATAAAGCAGTACATTGTTAAGGAGTATCTTTTAGATACTAATAAGATGTCGGATGAAGAATATAAATTTAACGTTAAAGATGGTGGTGGAAAAGGCGGATTAAAAGTCATATCTTTAGAGGATTTGATTTTTAGTGATGAAACTAATAAGAGAATATATGCACCAGATTATTTGGATAAAGAAGCTAGTTATTCAAAAATCGGTAGTGGAGAAGTATTTGCTTATAATGGAAAACCTTTTGTATTTGATAATTCAAAGATGGCATTTTATGAGGTTACAGCTAAAGGCAAATTACAATATAACTTTAAGTTGTTAAGAGAAAAATATTCTTCAGCTAAACTTATTTCTTATAATAAACTTAAATATGTTCAGATTGAAGCAGTTTCTCCATTTGAACGTAAAAAGATATACATGGATATTGATCCGGGTGACAATGTTATAAATAAATATACTATGGATAAGTACGATGAGTACTTTGAAGAATATGGTGATGGTAGATATTATGAGTTAAATTATGATAAAAATAATGTTCCAGGTATCTACTTATATGATAAGAAATCAAATATCAGAGTAAGAAAGTCTATACCAAAGAGTATTACAAAATTATGTAACGGCTCATCAAAGAAAGTAAGTGTAACAAGCGATGCGGTTATTGATGATTCTTTATTATTCTCAGTGAATAGTGGAAATAGTATTAGTAATTTATACTTATGGAACTTGAAAAAAGGTAAAACACAGAAGCATACTTTTACTGCTAAGAATCCATTTGAATTTACTGAAAAGCAGATGACAGCAGATGCACTTAGACAGAGAGCTAATGAACTTGAAGATGAGTATGGCGTATATATTTATTTCGGTGATGATGCTGAAACAAATTATGGTTCATATATTACTAATAGGTGTACTGATAGTGGTCAGATTGAAGCTGGTTTAAATTCACTTGAAACAGTATTATCAATGTATCCAAAGGGATTCTTTAGACAGCTTGATTATGGTAATGTAAAAGGTATTTATATTCACCTTACTGGCTCAATTATGGCTGCTGATTCTGGTGGAATTCCTGCTGGAGTTTTGGCATTTACGGGTGTTGCTACTAATAATACTCAGATTGTTGTAATTGATATTACACAGATGATGCAGATTTCTACTATCGCTCATGAGATTACTCATATGATAGATAGAAAACTTGAGTATGAAGGATTCTTAGATGATGGAATGTGGAGTAAGTTAAATCCAAATGGATTTGAATATCGTAATGAGTATATTGATGAAAGTGGTAACCAGACATTTGATTCAATTACAGGTGATTATTTATACATGTCAGCTTTATTTGGTAATGAATCATATGATAATGTATATTTCTATGATGATTACGCGAAAACATATTCTACAGAAGATAGAGCAAGAATTATAGAAGTATTGGCAACGGATACATATGATCAGGATTCATTCCTTAAGTGTCCGCACATTAAGAAGAAATTACAGAAATACATGGAATTACTCGAGAGTTGTTTTGATACAATTGATTGGAGTGATTCACTATGGAAAAAGAGAATTAATTCTATATAGTATTAAAAAACTCCCTGTTTATGCAGGGAGTTTTATACTGATAATAATTTGACAATCGCGAATATCTTTACTATAATTATACTAGTAATTTTTAGATTTGCAGGAAGGTAGAAGGTGCTTAATATGAAGAGTATTTCAAAAGCCGTAATCAGTAGATTACCAAGGTATTACAGATATTTGGGTGAATTAAAAGAAGAAGGCATTGAACGTATCTCATCGGGGGATTTATCAGAAAGAATGCATGTTACTGCATCACAGATTAGACAGGATCTTAATAATTTTGGTGGGTTTGGTCAGCAAGGATATGGATATAATGTTTCATATCTCTATGACGAGATAGGTAAGATTCTTAATCTTGATAAAGATCATAGCATGGTAATTATTGGAGCTGGACATTTAGGACAAGCTATTGCAAACTATGCTAATTTTGAAAAACGTGGTTTTAAGGTTATTGCCTTATTTGATAAAAATCCAGAAGTGATTGGAAAGATAGTTAGAAATGTTGAAGTGTTAGATATTGATGGTCTTGAAAATTATTTAAATAATAACAAGATTGATATTGTTGCTTTAACACTTCCTAAAGAACAGGCTACTAAGATTGCTGATACGCTTGTTGCGTGTGGCATTAAGGCCATTTGGAATTTCGCACATACAGATTTAGAACTTCCAGATGATGTTATTGTTGAGAATGTTCATTTATCAGAAAGTCTTATGAAGCTTGCATATAATTATGGAGAAATAGAGAATAGATGATTATTGGTATAGGAACTGATATTATCGAAGTTAATAGAGTTAAGAAAGCGTGCGAGAAAATAAGCTTTATTAAAAAGGTTTATACAGATAGCGAAATTGATATGTCCGGCAGCAGGATTTATATGCTGGCGGACAATTTTGCAGTAAAAGAGGCTGTATCAAAGGCACTTGGAACAGGGTTTAGAGAGTTTAGATTAAGAGATATTGAGGTCTTAAGAGATGAACTTGGTAAACCTTATGTAAATTTATATGAGGGTGCTAAAAAAAGAGCAGATGAACTAGGAGTTACGGATGTTTACGTTACGATTTCTAATACTAAGGATACTTCGGTTGCATTTGCTATTGCAAGTAGAAATGAATAAATTGATACAGGAATATTGCATGAGGTGTAATATATGGAGAGAGTAATAACTGGCAAAGAGGCAAAGTTTATAGATGAAGTTACCATTAATGAAATAGGAATCCCATCACTGGTTCTTATGGAAAAGGCTGCTTTATGTGTGTTTAATGAACTAAAGAATAATTATTATAATTATTTGATTGTATGTGGCAGTGGTAATAATGGTGCAGATGGAGTCGCGCTTGCTAGAATGCTTTATCAAAATGGAGAGAATGTTACTGCGCTTTTGATTAGCAAGAGTGAGGGAACAACTGAATTTAAATTACAACTTGATATTGCAAGAAAAATTGGTGTTGAAATAATAGATTTCGTTAATGAGGATAATCTTGACGAAGAATATTTAGAAGAACTATTTTCAGCAAATGACTGTATAGTTGATGCAATTCTTGGAATAGGTCTTGATAGACAAGTTTCAGGTTTATATTTTGATATTATAGGAATGATTAATGAGTGCGATAGTGATGTTTATGCAATAGACATACCGTCAGGTATTTGTGCTGATAATGGAGAAATCCTAGGTACTTGCATTAATGCTACTGTTACAGTGACATTTGGTGAATATAAGATTGGGCAAATCGCGTATCCAGGTAAAAAGTACGTTGGTGAACTGATTAAGAAGGATATTGGATTTTTGGATACGGAAGAAGTATTTGCTAATTATGAGAGTGAAGATTTAGAAATTAGAGATAATTACATTATAACTAGTAAAGATTTAGAATTGATTCCTGATAGGATTGAAAGATCTAACAAGGGAACTTATGGTAAATTACTTGTTATTGCAGGTTCTAAAGACATGAGTGGGGCGGCTTTCTTTACAGGGATGGCAGCTTATCGAATGGGTGCAGGGCTTGTTAATATAGTTACTTCGTATGAGAATATTGATGTTCTTAAGGATAAATTACCAGAGGCTGTATTTACCGGATATAATGATTTAAGAGATGAATGTGAATATTCAAAGATTGAAGAAGCGCTTGATAAGTATGATTGTATTGTTATTGGACCGGGGATTTCTACGGATGATAATAGTGCTATTTTAGTTGAGATGGCTTTGGAATCAGGTAAGAACATAGTCATAGATGCAGATGCTATTAATGTAATAGCTAGCGATGAAAGATATATAGAGAAACTTCATGAAAATTGTATTCTTACTCCACACATGGGTGAGATGAGTAGGCTTATAAAAAGAGATATATCTGAAATTTCAGATTCACCATTTGAAATGGCAACTTTTTTTAGAGATACTTATAATACGACGATTGTTCTTAAGGATGCAAATACAATTATTGCAACTTCTAGAGGTGATAATTATATTAATGTATCTGGAAATGAAGGTATGTCTACTGCTGGAAGTGGAGATGTTTTAAGTGGTATAATAGGAGGACTAATGTGTATTGGCGCTAATAGAGATATTGTTGCACCACTTGGAGTATATATCCATGGACTTGCTGGAGATTATGCTAAGGAAAAACTAGGAAGTGCATCTCTAATGGCAAGAGATATTCTTGAAAATATAAGTGAAGTTTTAATGATGAAAGATAATTTATAATTATATAGATTTAAGGAGGACGGTAATAACCGTAGTGACAATGGAAAATTTAGATAAGTATTACAGAAATTACATTAAAATTAATTTGGATAATATTTATGATAATATATCTGTTTTAAAGAAAAATGCAGGTGAGAACACAGGTCTTGTTGCTGTTATTAAAACAGATGGATATGGACACGGTGCTGTTCCAATTGCAAAAACAGTTGCAGATAAAGTGGAAGCATACGCTGTTGCAACTATAGAGGAAGCCTTTAATTTAAGAAAACATAATATTACTAAGCCAATTTATGTGCTTGGATTTGTTCATTCAAGTCAGTTTGAAACAATGATTTTAGAAGAAATCAGACCAGCTATTTTTAAATATGAAACAGCTAAGGAAATATCAGATATTGCAAAAGCTGTTGGAAAAGTAGCTAAAATACATATTAAAATTGATACTGGTATGGGTAGAATTGGATTTCTTGATAATGATGAATCTGCTGATATTATCAAGAAGATTAACGATTTGCCAAATATTGAGATAGAAGGTATATTTACGCATTTCGCTGCATCAGATGAAAAGGATAAGACTAGTGCAAATAACCAGCTTGAAAGATTTAAAGTGATGATTGGTAAATTAAAAGATAGGAATGTTGAAATCCCTATTAAACATATTTACAATAGTGCCGCATTAATTGATTTTGATGAGGATATTTTTAATCAGGCTAGAGCAGGAATCGCATTATATGGATTATATCCTTCAGAAGATGTAGATAAAAGTAGAGCTAAATTAAAACCTTCTCTTTCTTTATATACTCACATTGTATATATAAAGACTGTTGAAGCTGGTACAGGAATTAGTTATGGTAGTACATTTGTTGCTACTAAGGAAACTAAGATTGCTACGCTTCCGATAGGATATGGAGATGGATATAAAAGAAATCTTTCAAATAAGGGATATGTAATTATAGGCGGTAAGCGTGCGCCAATCGTTGGAAGAGTTTGTATGGATCAGATGATGGTTGATGTTACTGATGTTGATGCTCATGAAGGTGATTTGGTTACACTTATTGGTAAAGATGGTAATGAAGAAATTACAGTCGAGGAGTTAAGTGAACTTGCAGGCACATTTAATTATGAGTTTGTTTGTGATTTAGGAAAGAGAATTCCAAGAGTGTATTATAGAAATGGTGAAGTTGTATGCATGAAGGATTATTTTGATGATCCATACATGATGTAGTGATATTTGACCTAATATAAATAAGATGATATACTATACATTGGACTATGTTATCATTATAGCAGGTCCTTTTAGAAGTTACAGATATAGAAATAAACAAGGGAAAAGGAAGGGATTTTATTAATGAAACCAGGGCCCAGTTTTGTAGATTGGTTAACAGGTAAAAAGAATGATAACGTAACAGAAGAAGAGATTGTTTCCATGGTTAATGAAAGCCATGAACAGGGAAACATTGAGGCTTCTGAAGCAACAATGATTGCTAATATTTTTGAACTTGATGACAAGGAAGCTAAAGACATTATGACTCATAGAAAGAATGTTATTGCAATTAATGCAGACATGACATTGGATGAAACAGCCATGATGATTTTAACTGATGGTCATTCAAGATTTCCGGTTTATGATGAAGATATGGATAACGTAATCGGAATACTTTATTTAAGAGATGCCTTTTTATTTAAAGAGAAAAAGGGCATGGGAAGTAATAAGTTAAAGGATATAGAAGGCTTGCTTCGTGAAGCTGTTTATATTCCGGAAACAAGAAAAATCCAGGATATCTTTAAGGAGATGCAACAGAAGAAGATTCACCTTGAAGTTGTTATTGATGAGTATGGTCAGGTGTCCGGTGTTGTGACAATGGAAGATATTCTTGAAGAGATAGTTGGTAACATTTTTGATGAATATGATGAAGTTACTGTGAATATTGTTAAATTAAGTGAAAATACTTATGAGATAGATGGTGAAACTCCTTTATATGAAATCAATCTTAAACTTGGAATTGATTTTGGCGATGAGGATTTTGAAACACTTAATGGTTATTTGATTGCACAGTTAGACAGAATCCCAAAAGAAGATGAAAAGCCAATCATAGATATTGATAGATATCATTATAATGTTCTTGAAGTTAAGGACAAGATGATATCAAAAGTTAAGCTTACAATTGATGAAGTAAGTGAAGACGATGAAGAAGAATAGTGAATACAACGCAAATCTACGATAAATGTCTTATAAAGATAAATGCTTTATGAGTATATTGATAAAATAATAATTCAAAAATACAAGAAGTGTATGAGAAAGGAAAAACGATGTCAGGATATTCAAAATTTGCGAATATCAAACATAAGAAAGAAAAAAATGATGCAGCTAAGGGTAAGATGTTTACTATTATTGGTAAGGAAATTGCCGTAGCAGTTAAAGAAGGCGGCGCAGATCCAGCTAATAATTCAAAACTTAGAGACGTAATTGCTAAAGCTAAAGCTAATAATATGCCTAATGATACAATTGAAAGAGGTATTAAAAAAGCTGCAGGTGAAGCAAGTGCTGTAAATTACGAAGTAATTACTTATGAGGGATATGGTCCTAACGGTATCGCAATTATTGTTGATACACTTACAGATAATAAAAATAGAACAGCAGCTAACGTTCGTCATGCTTTTACAAAGGGTGGCGGAAACATTGGTACACCAGGTTGTGTATCATTCATGTTTGACAAGAAGGGTCAGATTATTATAGATAAGTCAGAAACGGACATGGATGCAGATGAGTTGATGATGGCTGCACTTGATGCAGGAGCTGAAGATTTCGTTGAGGAAGATGAAGCTTATGAAATTTATACTACACCTGAGGATTTCTCAACAGTAAGAGAAACAATTGAAGGATTAGGTGTTCCTATGATGGAAGCAGAAGTTACTATGATTCCTCAGAATTATGTAGAACTTACTGATGAAGAAGCAATTAAAAATTTAAATAAGATTATTGATTTACTTGATGAAGATGATGATGTTCAGCAGGTATATCATAACTGGGACGAATAATTACAGGACGTATAAATATATGAACACTATTCTTTTTGATCTTGATGGAACGTTACTTCCAATGGATACGAGAGGATTTACTGATACATTCTTTAAGGCTGTAACTGGTAGATTTTCAAGATTGGGAGTTTCGGCTGAAAGCCTTAGACATGCTATGCTTCAGGGTATTGATGCAATGATGGCTAATGATGGTTTTCTTACTAATGATGAATGTTTTTGGAATACTTTTTCAAGAAGTATTTCAGATGATGGGAATCCTATTTCAAAAGGGGATTTGAAATTATTTAAAAAAGAGTTTGAAAACTTTTATAGAAAAGATTTCTTCGTTACAAGGCTTAATACTACAGCCACACCACTAGCGAAGGAATGTGTTCGTATGCTAAAAAATAAAGGTTATAGATTAGTGGTTGCAACTAATCCAGTTTTTCCAGAGGAAGCTATGATTGAAAGAATCAGATGGGCTGATTTAGATGAGAATGATTTTGAATTAATTACGTCTATGGAAAACAGTTGTTTTTGTAAACCAAACTTAAATTATTATCGTAAGATTTTACAGATGATTGGTGTAACTGCTGATGAATGCATGATGGTTGGTAATGATGTGACTGAAGATATGTGTGCTTTGAAATTAGGCATTGATGTGTTTTTGATAGATGAATGTCTTATTAATAAGCAGAATATTGATGTTACTGATTTTAAAAAGGGTGATTGGAAAACATTCAGAGAGTTGGTTTCTGAATTGCCTGAAATTAGATAGAAATAATAAGTTTTGTTTTTAGATAGAATATTTTTAAAATATGAAAATTACGTTAATTACGGTTGGAAAAATAAAAGAAAAGTTTTATCGTGATGCGGTGGGGGAATATGTTAAAAGACTTTCAAAATATTGTGATTTGAATATTGTGGAAGTTGCCGATGAAAAAACTTCAGAGTCTCTTTCAGAACGTGAGGAAGAGATTATAAAGGATAAGGAAGGTAAGAGAATTCTAGGTCATATTAAGGATAATACTTATCTTATAACTTTAGAGATAGATGGTAAAAATCTTACATCGGAAGAACATGCTAAAAAAATACAACAATTACAGGTGAGTGGAAAGAGTAATATAACCTATGTTATAGGTGGATCGCTTGGGTTATCAAAGATGGTTACGGATAAATCTGATTATGCATTAAGTTTTTCGAAGATGACTTTTCCACATCAGCTTATGAGGGTGATTTTTTTAGAACAGTTATATAGAGGTTTTAGGATTATATGCAATGAACCATATCATAAATAAAGGAAGGAAAGGTAAAAAAGATGAAGCAAGGGGTTAAAAGCCTGATTGATAAGCTTGATAAGTATGCAGAGAGTTTTAAAGATGAAATGCGTTGGGAACCACAGATTTGTAAGATGATTTGTTCATTTATGTGCGTTATAACAAATATCGAGCCAGATGTGGAAAAATATAAAGATATGAAACAGTATATTATTGAACATACTGGTGCATTCTCATTTTTCAGAGGTGAAATAAGTCCTTATATTGCAACAATGCTTATGGGTGTTGATGATCAGGAGTTTACATTTGATAAATTTGATTATACATATCAGTTACTTCGTTCAAAGAAGTTTACTGGTTCAGAACAATTAGTTTGTACATCTGTTCTTTTAGCTGATAATATTAATAGAGCGGATATGGATATAATTGTTGAACATTTTAAGGATATTTACTACGTATTTGGTAAATTACATCCTATGAATACCTGTATAGATAATTATCTTGGTCTTGCTACAATTGCTTGTTCAGACTTTACACTTGATGAAATTCCGAGACATATGAGAATTCTTGAATCAGAACTTAAGTCAACAGTTGGTGGTGGAAATATTCTTCAGACATTGGTAAATGCCTTATTTATGGTTAAAGGTGATCCGATGGAACTTGCTAAGAGAGCTAGAATTTCTTATATGACATTTAAGTCTAATAAGTATGACTTTAGATGGTATGGAAACATAGCCATGATGGGATTGTTAACTTCTGTTGATGGAGATATGACAAATATTGTTTATGATGTTTTAGAAGCAGCAAAATATGCTGAGAAATTACCAAACTTTAGCAATCTTATGATGGATACATTTGATAGACTTATGATTATGATTGCAGTTTATATTTATGATTATTGTAAATATAAGCTTAGAAGTAGAAATGCCATGAGAGATAAAACATACTATGGTGATATTATTTCAACTATGGTATTAGTTTTAATTGTTGGTCTTTTCGCAGAAGAAGATTTGACAAGATTATAGTTTATAATATAGGACTTGCACTTGCAAGTCCTATATTTAAATATATAGATAAGAGATAATTTATTAAAAAGGATGGAGAAAGAGAAATGGGAAATTTTGGAGTATGTTATTATCCTGAACATTGGGATGAAGAAAGAATTGAGACGGATATAAGTCTTATGAAAGATATTGGTATATCTTATGTTAGACTTGCTGAGTTTTCGTGGCATAAGATGGAGCCTATTGAAGGACAATATGATTTTAAGTGGCTAAATGATGTTGTTGATAAGTTCGCTGATGCAGGAATAAGTTGTATTATTGGCACACCAACTGCAGCACCACCAGCATGGCTTATGAATAAGCATCCAGAGATTTTTCCGGTTAATGACATGGGTGTAAGAGTTACTTTTAATGGTCGACATCATGATTGTCAGTCAAATAAAACATATAGAGAGTATGTTAAGAAAATAGTGACTGAAATGGCCAAGGAATTTGGACATAATAAAAATGTTGTTGGTTGGCAGATTGACAATGAATTTGGTAATGGTCATGGTGATTTATGCTATTGTGATTCATGCAGACAGGCTTTTATAGAATGGTTAGAAGAGAAATATAAGACTGTTGATAATCTTAATAAAGCTTGGGGATGTGCATTTTGGAGTCAGGAGTATAATGATTTTAGTGAAGTATTTCTTCCTGCTCATACTGCGGCAGGTAAAAATCCATCAACTGAACTTGATTTTAAAAGATTTTGTTCTGATTTGATTGTTGATTTTTCAAAAGCGCAGATAGATATTATTAGGCAGTATAGTGAGAATCAGTTTATTACACATAATTGTATGGGCTTTGCTGATAAGGTAAATTATTATGATTTGGCCGCTGATTTAGACTTCGTTTGCCATGATCAGTATCCAGGTGGATTTTATTTACAAATGCCACATGAGGATAATGCATTCCTAGCTCAGACTCTTGAACTTATGAGAAGTTTTAAAAACAAGAATTTCTGGATTATGGAACAACAGGCTGGTCCTACAGGCTGGAATATTATGGGGAGAACTCCTGCACCTGGACAGTTATCACTTTGGACTGCGCAGGCAATTGCTCATGGTGCTGATAAGATTACATATTTTAGATGGAGAACGGCTACATTTGGTACAGAGCAATTTTGGCATGGTATTTTACCACATAGTGGAAAACCAGGCAGAAGATATGATGAAATTAAATACACTATTAATAGATATGATGAATTGTTGGATGAAATAAAAGATTTAGAATCGGATGCAAAGGTTGCAATAGTGTATTCTTATGATAATTATCATGCACTTAATATACAGCCACATAATCCTGATCTTTCATACGTAGGTGTTTTGGCAGATTATTATAGAGCATTATATGATTTGAAAATTGAAGCAGATATGGTATCTGAAATGGCTGATTTCTCAAAGTATAAGCTTGTGATTGCCCCATTACAATATATTCTTAAGCCAGAAGTTAAAGAGCATTTTGATGAATATGTTAAAAATGGTGGACATATGTGCTTTACGTATAGAAGTGGTGTTAAGGATGAAAATAACATCTGTGTTAGTGATTGTGAATTACCAGGTTTGTTATCAGAGATGACTGGTATAGAGATAAATGAATATGACTGTCTAAGAGAAACAGAAGTTACGATTGATTTGGGACAGTATAGTGGTAAAGGAAAGTTATTTGCTGATATTATTACAACTAAGGAAGCGGAGCGTGTTGGTGTATATACAAATAATTACTATAGTGGTGAAACGGCAATTAGTATAAATAATTATGGTAAGGGCTTGGTGTATTATATAGGTTGTGAGCTTGATGATAATTTACTTAATAAACTTATTTATAGTATGCTTCTTCAGGCAAAAATCGAAGTTAAATATAAGGAATTAGATAGAGGAATAGAAGTTGTTACAAGGAAAGGGAAAGACAAGACATACATATTCTTCTTAAATCATAATAATTATGTTGCTAAACTAAATAAAGATCTTATTGAGGGGATAGAAGTTATGATTGGAGAAAAGAATGGCTTATTAGAACCTTTTGGAACAGCAGTATATGTTAAGGAAAAATAATGAATAAAAGAAATTATCAGTTGGAACTAGAAAATATAATTAATACAGAGTGTAAGCAAGATAGACCGACTTTGTTGTTGCATAGTTGTTGCGCACCATGTAGTAGTTATGTTTTAGAGTATTTAGCAAATTATTTTAAAATTACATTATTTTATTATAATCCAAATATTTCATTGGAAGAGGAATTTAATAAAAGAGTTGCGGAATTATATAAGTTATTAAAATTTAACGGTCTTAGTGATGATGTTGAAATTGTGGTTCCAGAATACAATAATAACGAGTTTTATGAAATTGCAGAGGGATTGGAGAATGAACCTGAACGCGGAAAAAGATGTTATAAGTGTTATAAATTAAGACTTGAAAAAACAGCTTTGTATGCTAAGGAAAAGGGATTTGATTTTTTTACAACAACTCTTTCAATTAGTCCTCATAAAAATGCTGACTGGCTTAATGAAATAGGAGAAGAATTTGCAAAACAATTAGATATTAGATTTTTGAATTCGGATTTTAAGAAAAAAGGCGGATATCAAAGGTCAATTGAGTTATCTAAAGAATATGATTTATATAGGCAGGATTATTGTGGATGTGTATTTAGTAGATTATAGAATATATGATTGAAAATATAATGGATTTATGGTATAGTTGTGTGTGAATATGCGGTAATAGGCGCATTTTTACACACAGCTTTTTGTTTATACGAATAGGAAAGTGTTTAAAGTTGTTACAAT
>Ga0247609_10000959_pt1 | contig 36638 bp, 43 predicted proteins | sample 172DNAGHGlowgp2_FD_193487 | JGI IMG/M metagenome (GOLD analysis project Ga0247609, IMG submission 193487) | Sheep rumen microbial communities from Palmerston North, Manawatu-Wanganui, New Zealand - 1728 DNA GHGlow gp2 | ecosystem: Host-associated > Mammals > Digestive system > Stomach > Rumen ... | reverse complement strand
TAATGGATATAGTAACTAGAGCAGTGAAGAACGCGGGGATTGTCTCAAGCTTCAACCCGGAAGAAGTGCCCGAGGATATCCAGGCCCGTGCTGCTGACGTGCTGCGTAACGAGCTGATTCCGCAAATCAACTGCGACCGCTCGCTCGATATCACGGAAATCGTGTATCCGGCATCTCCAAAGAACTGCATCCTCGACTTGAAGACACCACCGCTGGATTACGAATACGCTATTCTCGGCGTGGTGCCGTACAGCTATCGCCAATTTGTAGAAAAATCGGTCATCACGGCTCACGGAGTCACGATATACTGGTACAAGAACGTGGTGGAATGGCTGTATGAAAACGGGTACATGCAGGACCCGACACCATCAACGGACAACCGTACCGACAAGTGGCCGTGCGACCAGTTCGGGACACAGAGGACGGCCTATGTGTGGACTGCCGACTATAAGCTGGTGAATGTGAGTAAGCCTATCGCGGCCAACGGTGACATCGACAACGAACTTCTCGACCAGAGATACAATCTTCCGTTTGCACCGATGCACGTGGAAGAAGTCTATCGCGCGACCGACGGCATGCCACTCCAGTATGTGCACGCCGGTGAATTTGTCTCAAGTGAATTTAGATATTCCGCATTGGTCTACATGACGGAAGACTATGCGGATAGGCTCCGCATCAGGTTCACGCCTAATCTCGGCGGGGCCAAGGTTCTGGTGATATTGCCTGTCCCCATCAAGTGCGTGAACTCGTATGAGGAGCCGAACCCTTGGGAAGGAGCAATCATCGCTCCGGAAAAGTTCCGTGGATACCTAATCGCGAAGCTCGCGTTCAGGATGGCTATCGAATACGGTGTCAGCACCGCCGAGCAGATGAAAGTGCTGGAAAACACCGCATACCAGGCACTCCTGAAGAACCCGTCGAAGCACGAGCACGCGCAGGACGTGAGCAGGAAGATATCCAACTATCTCGAACGCGGTCGCGTCTACGGGATGAACGGAAACGGATACGGCGGAGGCTTCCATGGATAAGTTTCAGGGCATAACCCAATACCACGATGGCATGGTTGTCACTGACTACGTGAACATGATTCCGATGGGTAGTCTGTGCGTTGACCGTGTGGGTGAAGTGGCTCTCGACGACCCGAGTTTCGTGCCGGGTAACTGTCGCGGGAGCTTCATCGACTCGCACGGTAACGTGTATGTAGTAATCGACAACCAGCTTCACCGATATTCGTTCAATGAAGACGGGACAATCAAACTGCACAGCAATTTCTTTACGTTGTTCAACAGTGCAGGAATGATTACTTTCTGCGAGAGTTCCATAAAGCCGAGCACGGTATATTTGTGCGACGGTGAGTTCATCTATTGCTGGATGCCGGAATCACTTGGTCCTAGTCGACCAGCGTTCAGAGTGAGGATGCTGTGGCTTCCTGGCGTTACTCCGATTAGCGAACCGCACAACGGGACTGTGAGCTTCTACGATTACGTGACAATGCGCGACAGGACTAAGCTCACCGGAACTTGGAGCAAGTGTTCCGCCATCTGCTGGTTCGACAACAGACTCGTAATGACTTGCAAGGACGAGAATACCTGCTATCTCACCTGCACAGACCCTGACCGTTTCATCAGGGAACCAAGTAACGACCCTTGGGACGACACTACCGGAGCTGACTTGTGGCATAACAAGTATCCGTCGAACAATGGCGCCGACGCGCTGAACCAGGTAGTAGCGTACCGTGGGCAACTGTATTTCTTCAACGCATACTCCATCGAAGTGTGGGGACGTACCGGTGACGAAGACGCTCCTATACAAAGCAATACGACTTCAGTTATACATCACGGTGGCAGGAATCCGGTCATAATCAACGACCAGATATTCTTCATCTCCAGGGACAAGATAGGCGGTGAACACGTCGCCACCTTGACACAACAGGGACTGGAGATTATCAGTAATACCGAAATCGACAAGCGGATGGGAACTCCGATAGACTTACGTCCGATTACACAACGGCACGAGCCAAACGTGGCAGTACGTACAAACGAACGCGATTACTTTGTCTATGGTTTCGGTCACTGGTGGCGATGGAAGACTCCCAACAGTGAGACCGAAAGCGTACTCGAAAGTATTCTTGAGAATTTGTCTGTAACTACTACGGGTCGGCTGATTCGGTTTGATGAAAACTCCAGGAACTCCGTGAACGGCAAGCGAATCGAACGGTATATACGCGACGGCTTCGAGCAGTTCCCGAAGCGTGTAATCTTCCGTAGGTTCATGGTAACAATGGACACCGGCAGAAATTCGGAAATTGTAGAAGAAGACGACAAGGGTATCTATCTGGCTTTGTCTACAAACAACGGACTATCTTTCGCCCAGCGCCATTACCGGAAGCTGGGTCGTGCCGGTTTCAATAACAAAGTAATGGAATGGCGTAATCTCGGTAGCGGAAACTCCATATTGATTGAGCTCGGAACATCATCACCATACAAATTACAGCTCTATGACATTGCAGTCGAGGCTCAATAAATTTAATTTATACGTCATATAGACCGCCTTTAATTTAGGGTGGTCTTTTTATATAGATACAAATTTTGACGGTCTAATTGAGGCTTTTGTGTTTACTATATAGAGCCTAATCAAACCATAAAGGGCTAAAATGAATATAACATTTTTCGATATAGAAACTTATGCGGAGTTCTTCTGCTTCTGTGCAATCTGCTACGATTTCGACACGGAAAAAGAACTCTGGCGAAAGAGCACTATCGCATCACCGAGTGGGGTAGTGGACGGGACGAATGTCGCTGACATCGTGGACGCTTTCGAGAAGTCGGACTACATTGTCTCCTACAATGGGAGTCGCTTCGACTTGCCCATCCTTGCGAAGATTAAACACGATGTTGCAAAGATGGGACAGACTCATCAGCAGTATATCCACGCTGACGGTGAACAGATTATCGGGTACGACGATAACAACCATGCACTGCCGGTAATCCGTCACAATGTTAAGGAGTGGTCGCAGAAACATTTCGATATGTTGAACAACTGCTTGCTCGGCAAATCATTGAAACAGTGGGAAATGTATTGCAACCTTCCCATCAGGGAACTCCCGTATAGTCCCTATGCTAAACTCACTCCCGAAATGAAGCAGGAAATTCTTGAATACTGCTTCCATGACTGTTGGGCATTGGGCCAGGTGTTCTGGCGATTTGGCTCCGGCAAGAAGAAGTCAAAATATTACACACTCCCGTCACGAATTGAAGTGATGAAGATGTGGCCCGAAAACTTGGTTATGAAATTTGACCGAACCACGCAGGCACTTTCCGCAGGCATCATCTACCAGACCAACACTCCAATCGCACCGCGCACGATGGACCCGCTGGAGTTGTTCAAGTTGGACGAATTCGATGTGCCCGATGAAGTCAAGAACATCTTCCGACTCCTTGGCAGGTCTTCTCCGGTGACGGCAAAGGGTAAGAAGGAACTCGCAGACAAGTGCAACTATCGTGGCATCCAGTTTGGTAAGGGTGGCTGTCACTACATCAAGAAGGGTCATCACAAGAACATTTACTGCTTTGATGTGCAGTCCGAATATCCACGTGTTATCAGGCATTGGAGTCTGCTTAAGACCCCGCAAGCCTTGGAGAACTGGTCCAACACTATGCAAGCCCGCTTCGCTATGAAGAACAAGAAGGGCACTCCCGAATATCACGCAGACATCGACGCTGCCCTGAAGGTGGTTCTCAACTCCCTGTCCGGTGGGTTCAGAATCCGTGGCGGTGGTTCTGTCGCCTTCGACCCAGCAGCCGGAGAAGCGATGTGCTTCATCGGTCAGCTCGTCGTGACCGAACTCGCCCTTGCCTGTCCGAACTGGGATGATGTTATCGAAATCAACACTGACTCCGTGTTCGTGGTCGGAGAGGAAAACGCAAAGGCTCTCCGCAAGAAGTGTGACCAGATGCTTGAAAAATACGATATGCTCTTTGAAGAAGAGTTCATGGAACAGGCGTACTTCCGTGATGTGAACAACTACGGAATCTTCAATGCAGACGGCAAACTGCTTGATGGCCGTGGCCTTGACTACTCTGACGCAATCAACAAGAACCACGAGAAGGCCGTTGTCTATGAACTGTTCCGTAATCTTCTCCTTCCGAAACTTGATTTGGATTGGAGCAGGTACGAATGGACCGACTTCATCTACAAGTATCACAAGTCTGCCGCGAGCAAGTACGCTACTATCAACGGCGAACCGATGACCCACAAAAACTATTACTTTATGTGGACTACTACGAAGTGCCCGAACTCTTCTGTAATCCGGTTCAGTAATGACCTGATGGACTCCCGCAACGGAAGCATCAAGCCGAGGTATGGCGTTTATGCGTTCAGTGTTGAGGAACTTGAACAATACAAGGAATACATTGACTACTCCCAGTATCAGCGCGACCTTGATGAAAACTTCTATCTGTGGGGCCGTTATGACCTCATCCATACTTTCGTCGGCAACGCAAAAGAACGCAAGGTGAAGGGTATCAAGATTAAGTCTCTGGCAGACGCGCTTCTCCAGTTGTATCCTTGGAGCGAACCGGTGACGGAGGCTCCCAATGACAATCTGTGATAGATGCGGAAGAGGCGGCAATGTGCACATCTACTGCTTCGGGCAAGTAGCGACGAATTTTCCGGGACTCATCAGTCGCGAACTCTGTTCTGATTGCGCACAGGCTTTCGCCAAACTCTTTGAAGCGTTCACCATCACTCCAGACGAGCCGAACCACTACGGAACGCAGGAGTGGCAAGAGAAACTCAAATCCTACGAAGCCGAATGTAGGGAGAGAGGTAAACAATAAGAGAGGAATGTAAAACTTGTGGCAGATGTGCTGCCATTTCCGAAACGCAAGTATTCTGCCGAGTCCACGGTTGGCTTAACAGCTCAATCAAGATTCCTGAACACTGCGAACACCGTCAACCCATTGAGGAGATTAAGAATGAAACTTGGTATCAAACTTCCAGTCGTCTATCACGCAATCGAACACAAGGACGACAACTTCCCTTACTACATTTTGGCTGCCGGTGAACACGCCGGAGTCCGGTTCTATGTGTGCAACAGCAACGGTATGTACCCCACTGCCTACCTTCGTGTCCCCAAGGGCAAGTACCTCTGGGGTCAGCCCTATGATTATGCCGGAGATTTCCTGCTGGTTCACGGCGGAATTACTTACGGTTCGGATCAGCTGGTAGGGGTCGAGAATGACGATGACTCCTGGTTCTTCGGATGGGACTACGGTCACGAAGGTGATTTCGCCGGATACTATCTGCGCGACCCGGCTGACTATCTGGCTACGCACTCGAAGAAGTGGACTATTGACGAAATCGTCAAGGAGTGTTGCAACGCTTGTGAAGCCCTCGCCGAACTGTGGAGGGTGAACGGATGAAGATTCTGCGATACTATTGGTCTCCGGAACGCCAGACACACATCTGTGATATGGTGCTGACCGTCACGAGAGAGACGAAGACAATGCTCGTCGGAGTTGACAGACGCAATCCGAGATACGAACACAGGTTCCACAAACCTGCTAATCCGCAGACCGGTATGCACATTCGACTGGTGGGCAAGCGTGAAAGGTTCTCCCAATATCACTACGAAATTTGTCTGGAGGGTGGGGCAATATGACAATGTGTGACAGTTGTATGGTCCCGAAGCCCAGACGACTGGTGAAAGTGAAGGACCTGCTGTACGGCAAATCGTTCACAGAGTATCACCTGTGCGAAAACTGCTTCAGGAAACGCTTTAAGGAACTCGACCAAAATAAGGCGAAGATGGGAGGGCTGAAATGAAATCTCCAAAACTAATCTTCTGTGAAGAAACTTCAAAGGAGCGAAATTCCATAAATGAGTCCGAAAATCTTCCCCACAATTCTGATGATTCTTGATTTCTGTGCGGCAGTGCCGTATGCCGTGCAGGGCGATGTGAAACACACCGTCTATTGGATAGCGGCTGGAGTATTAACCTTATCTGTCACTTGGTTATAGGAGACCAAATGAAAAACTCTATCTGCAATAAGTGCTCGTCTCGTGGCTACTGCAAGAACCGCGAGGATGGTATGATGGCTTGCAACAACTTCAACAAATTCCCCAAGGCGACTGGCTCCTATGAAGAATACTGCAAAGCAAAGCACACCGAAAAATAACCTGACTGCGACAGGTGAATACTACGACGGCAAGATTGAAACGATTGACTACTTGGAGTCCATGATGGACGCACTCGTTCGTAACGGAGTCCCTGCCAGTCGTGCCTACGATGTCGTAGCGGCCTTGAAGTATCTCTCTTCGAGGCTCGGTTCCAAGTCGGAAACTCCGATTGAACTTGACTTGATGAAAGCAGAGAATTACATCCATCGCGCCCGTACCGGAAAGTGGCTTGACAAGGAGTTTCTCGACCCCTTCGGAGGTTAAGATGCGACTTCAGAAAGTTCTCAACATTCTCGGCCAGATGCCGAAGAAATCCCAAAAGGTCGTGCTGTCTGTCGTGGACTTTGACCGCTATTCTCCGTCCGAGAATTACAAGAAAATTATCGAGGCGATGATTACCGTGGCAAAGTCCGCAACCCAGCGTGAACTGCTGGAGGTCTATCGGGATATGCAACCGAGTGACGAAGAAGTGCTTGAAGCATTTCACGGCAAGGGCAACGATTCGCTCACTCCGCTGTATTTCAACGAGGACCAGATTGACTTCATCCAGAACTGCGTGTACCGCAACCGTGATGGAGACTTCCGTCTGATTCCACATTTGAAGAATTGTAGCGCGGAGGCTATGCCGCTTGAAGGGCTCAAAGCCGACGACGACATTATCTCCGCTCGCCTGCAACTCACGCGAATTGCACCGAACGGGAGCAGTGAGGAGTTCGACGGGTTGAAGGAACTTCGCAAACAGCCCTACGAGGGGCCGTATGATGGAGTGTTCCTGAAACTCGCTCCGAATCTTCGCCGCATCAACATCATCTCCAGTTTTGCAGCGGAGGACCCACACGGATTCTTCATTCGTGACGGGCAGATGTACCGCAATGTGTGCTCCCAGATGACTAGGGTGAACGAAAAGTATGTCACCGAACAAGGATTCCGCAGGGCTATGTTCCTGATGTTCCTCGTCAGCGGTGGTCGGGCAAAGGACTGGGTTGCCCTCTACAACCTCATTCACTTTATGGTAAGAGTCCCGAACTCGGCAACCGGCTATGTGCTCTACCTCAACGACTTCGATGCTGGCGGCAACGGCAAATCGAAATTCATCGGACTCCTCAACCAGATGTTCGGCGACTCCTTTACCGCGTTCTCCACACAGCAGTTGCGGTTCACGATTTCACTGCTTGGCAAGCGCCTCGTTTCCATCAGTGAATACGAGGACAGCAACAGCGCAAAGGAACTCCAGTCGCTCATCAAGTCGATGACCGGTCGTGACCGTTTCCAGTACGAAGGTAAGGGTATGGACCCAATCGTGGCTGAAACCTACCAGAACTTCGTCATCAGTTCCAACAAGTACCTGTACTTCGAGGACAGTGGTATCAAGCGCAGGATGCAGAACTTTCACTGCTCCAACTTGCTCCACATTATGATGACTCGGTACACCCACGACCAGGACTACCTCAATCCGCTGTTCGGAAACATCTACAACGGCGAATCGCTGCTGGTGAAACAGGAGATGGCGCATTCCCTTCTGGACTTCATTATGAAGGACGACAGGAGTTATTCCATTCCGCTTCGCCCGCAGAGCGTAGTCCTCGGCAGTCTCAAGAATCCGGTTCTGCGTGCATTGTTCTCTCCCAAACTGAACTATAAAGGTTTTTGTATGGAAGTGGATGACGGCACGAGAATTGATTTGTACAGACTTGCACCGGAGGCTAAACCGGAGCAGTTGAACTATGCCAGCACTACGATACAGTCTTGGTTTGACGATATCCGTTTCGTGTCTGGCAGAGGTGACAACTCTCTTACGACCAAACTCCCCCTTGAAGTAATCCAGAAAAGGTTTGAACAAAGGCTTTCAGAACTGGATGCCCGTTCGACTGACCTGCGCAGCCGCGACTCCGTGAAGTTGGAAAAATGCGAGTGTTGCGGTCTACGGAGCGATGAACTGTTTACTGAATATGTGTTGCCGATGTGCGTAAAGTACGACATTCCGGTGCACGATTCAGAACAGTTTATAGAGGTCGGTAATGAACCATAGCTACGGACTTCCCTACAAGGGTTCCAAAAACACAATCGCCGAACGCATCGTCCAGTGCTTGCCCTCCGGTGGCAAGTTTCTGGATGCTTGTTGCGGAGGCGGTGCTATCTCTCACGCGGCGTATCTGTCAGGCAGGTACGCTTCTGTCACTGGCTGCGACATCAACAAATCCATCATCACCCTCTTGACCGCAGTGATGGTGAAGGGCGGACTTATCGACTACGAGAACTACCCGCTTATTACCTATGAAGATTTTTACAAAGCGAAAGAACGCTGGGACGACGGCAACTTGAACGATGCAGTAATCCGCTATGTAGCATCTTTCGGCTTCAACGGTCAAGATTACCTCTGGGGCAAGGAGAGACTTGCGTACAAGTACCTCACGCAAAACATCGTCTCCTTGCCAACCAAATTCCAACGACGCGAAGCGCTCCGCGATTTCATGAATGTCCTGAACGCTACTAAAATTCCATACGATTCCAACGAGTTCAAGAATCTGGCTCACATCGAACAGGTCCAGAATCTCCAGCGAATCAAGATGGTCGAGGAAGAGATGGAACGCGCACGGGACGCCATCGGGACGGTTCTGGAGTTCAAGGTTTCAAGTATGTTCGACATTCACTTCGAGGAGTACGATGTCATCTACTTCGACCCGCCGTACCAGTCCGCGCAGCATCGCTACAACCATATCGACTTTTCGCATATTATGTTCAAGGCCCTGCTCACCGCACTCCGGGAAGCGGGGAAGGGTGTGTTCGTTTCCGAATACGACAATCCTGACCCTGAACACTTCATCGAAGTCGCCAACTTCAAGAAGCAATCCACTCAAGCAGCAACGGTGAACAAGGTTGTCATCGAACGCCTGTTCTTTGGAGGAACCGCTAATGATTACAGAAAACTTACTAACAGGGGCATTTCACAGCCCGCTGACCTCGGACAAGACGACAGCGAAGACGCAGTATGTGACGATTCTTCGGACGGAGTACGACCGGCTGCTGGAGGAGAACAGTGCCCTGAAACAGATGCTAGAATTAACTCATCAAACCTAGGCATAAACAATGGTTAAAAATCTTGCAGACGAATGCCCGTCTTTATCTGATGGACGGAGCACTGAAAGATTGCGGGTTTATGTCTGACTGTCCCTAGCCAGTGCTCCCGTTTCCAAAAATATATAGCACACCTACTATATTTTTACTTCTTAGAATTTTTTTTTTAAAAAAAATTTCCTGCGTGGTAAATATAGGGGTGGTGCTATATATTTTTTATTTTGGAAGTACTGCTAGTCAGTCTACAAAAGAAGTAGACTATCCATCTTTCGTCTCCTTTCCTTCCATATTTCCGCGCATCCAAGACACATCCACCCGTATATTCGTGAGACATTCCTTGAATGAAGCATTTTCCTTTTCAAGAATCTTCACCTTGGTCTGGAGTTCCTTAATCTTGGATATCACCCAGAATAGGCACAGTGCTGCCGGAGTACCGAGCATCTGTCCTACCGTGGTATATACACTTCCGACATCAACGCCTTCCATTGTCGTTTCTCCGCTTCAGAAGTTTTGGCAGTAGTTCGGTACAAAGGTACTGAATCAAGGTGCTGATTACTATACCTTTTATTTCATTATGAAATCTGGACATGTTCTAACTGGGCCTCGATTGCGCAGATGGGTTATACATTGCCATAGTCGGCAACACTTATCGGTTGCGTTACGATGTTATATTGATTTATATGTCATAAACGCAGTGGAATCATCAATATACACACTTCGGATTAAGTGGTTCAACGTTCCGTTTTCATACCAAAGCTCAGTTGATGAAAACATAATAGCCCAATTGCTATCAGAGATGTAACGTGTGTACGATATACTGAAGTTTCTTCTAGTGCCTTGCCCGTCAGCATTACCTGTTCTTAGGCAAAATACAGCAAGAGGTGGGTTTAAATAATAGTTCTTTACAAAATCGAGAAGCTTGGTTCGTTCGTTGGCACTAAGGACTACTGTAGAATTGTTAGTTTCGAAGTTAGTGCTAATATATCCTTTGAAATACTGTGCACACGCTTCCAAGGAGCCATCCGGCTTAGCATACACAGGTCTGGCTGGGGAACCGACACCGCCAGGTGAAGAAAATGCGACATTGCCAACTGTTGTAGGTGTCACGGAAGTGTAACTTACTGAAGCTTCGATATCGGGGTTGTCGTACATTTCCAACCAGTCAGGCACACTCTTGCCGTATTCCATACTATATTCCGACGCACTTCTGAGCACCGTCAATATACCTGTGTAATAGCCAGTAGCGGGGCTATACGCATACAGATACGCATTGTTGTCCGAATCCTTGTAAAGCTGAAACTCGAAAGATTCACTTTGCTTATCGAATGAGAATATTTTCCATCGAACATTCGTAGGAGTGCTTGTTCTGCAAGTTATACAAATGCTATAACTACACCTGATTGAGTTAGCCATACCGCTGTAGCAATCCAGCCATAGAACCCTGTCTGTGTTCGATGCAGTATTTATTTTCAATATCTTTTTATATCCGATTACTGAATTCAGCACGGTACTCACAGATGGCAGGTTTACCGCACGTCCAGTTATCATATCGGACATCTGTTCAGTCTCCCAAAATTCCCTACCGCTAGCATCCACCTGCTTCGTGAGAACCTTGGTGCTGGAAGTCGGAGCAGGTACATTCGTTCCCTGGTCAATGACTTCTGCTGTCGGGTCCGCTTTCATGTATGTGTCAGTACCGCTTACGGTAGTTCCTACACTGTCAGGAGGGATACTACCGAAGAACTCCCAATCCTTCTTTACGTTTTCGACTTCTATTGCGATTGATTTTGCGACAGGGTGGTACGAATCAATCTTCAGATTGACAAAGTAGACTCCATCGAGGTTTGACAAGTAGATGTATGGAACAGATACACCAGCTTCAAAATCTGCACTGTCCGCTATAGCAGAGAATTTCAATTTAAAAGTGTTATTGACACGCTCTACCTTGCCGATAGCGACCCATCCTTCACTGCTATATAACTTGAAGACAAGCCTCGTATCGGACGGATTGCCAATTAGTTTAGCAATTGCCATATCGCTGGACGTGTCATCCGAAGGCGCGTAAGTAAACGGAACCTGATTCCCGGACTGGACGATGTACGAATCTGTCTTGAGAACTCCGGTGGTAGGTAAAGCAGCTGCTGTCGGTTGTACTGAAGCGCCATTCACTTCGTCCCAATCATAATTTGCCAGAGGTATCTTCCAAGGTGAATGACTGGTTTGAGTCGATGCCCAAGAGTGCTCCAGTATTTCAAAATTTTCACAAACTTCCACGCTAATCCAATTAGTCATGGCCGTGAGTTCTCTGTGCTCGAGATACACTTCGATGTGTCGTCTGGCAGCAGTATCATACGTGACGATGTGCAGTTTTTTTAGGTCATTGTCAATGAGTGTATTGTAGCAGTTACCAAACGTAACAAATGCTTTTTGGCCATTCAGTTCATAACCGATGCATGCGTCTATTTCACGCAGTCTGTGTCTGATGGACGTGCCGATGAACTGAATCTTGAGACGGGCAAAAATCGCACCTCTAGTTCTACTGCCATCGAAGGTTTTGTCAAACTCGAGAATTTTTGTGAACGTATTGGCATTGGTTGTACCATAAGGTATAGATATCGCAAATGTACGCTTCTCGACGAAACCGTTTACGGCATTTCCTCCGAGGTACTTACCGGACTGGTTGATTGTCGGGTCGATGTACGAGGTCTTGTTGCTCTTGAGCTCGAACAGCGAAGTGTCGAAAGCGTCACTGATAGCGATATTGTGCGGACTGTCCGGCGCTATGACGGCAATCCTCGCTTTCGTATCTTCGATGCAGATAAACCTGATGCCGGTATCGGGACTCCTGCTTAGGTAAAGCCACTGGTGCTGCACGTTGTCCGATGACATCGAACGCAAGGCCACCGGGGTCCAGCCGACCAAATCTGCGTTCAGCCTGTCGAACTCCCCGTCTGTCAGTACCAGGTCGTCCTCACGGAAAAGGAATATCTCCTGATTGTTGATTTCGACATTGAAGTCGTTACCGTTCGCACCGGCTTTTCCGACTTCGTAATGGCCTACTTCGGTAGGGTTACTACCATGGGAATAGTTCTTGAAGAACTTCAGACAGGACATGTAGAGGTCCTGACCGACGAGCGGGTCGAACACCACGTTGTCGATAGTACCGTCGTCACGCTTGATTCGGAACCGGAGTTGCTTGATGTCTTCCCTGGACAGTTGCTGACCGGGGACCTGGTTGCTTCCGTAGAATACTCTTTCGACCTGGCTTGCCATAGGGACCTCTCTAAAAATTTGCCGGACTTTATGACGACACTCCGGCTATGCCGAAAACTGGGCACACCTACTCAAGGTCGTACCCAGTGAACCACCGCTAGGGTGAAGTTCTAGTTAGACTTCGGGGATGTAGATACCGGCTGCGGACACGCCCTGGTACATGCCGAATCCCATCAGGCCGTCCACGCGGAACAGTCCGAGGCTGGTGTACGGGTCCATCCAGTAGGTTCCACGCCAAGGGATGATACCCTTGTCCTTGAAGTCCGTCGGGATAGTGAAGGAATCGACGTTTCCGCCCATCTTCTCGATGCCCTTGACAGCGATGAGGAAGTCGCTTTCGTGGTACATCACCATCGGGGCGAGGTACGTGAAGCCCGGAGTGAGCACGTTCGAAGTGGTGAACACGAGGTAGCCGTCGTTCACCGGGTCCTGCGTCGGGTCCGGAGTACGGTTCCAGTCCTGCTGGGTGTACCAGTCGTAGTCCGGCTGGATGAAGCCGTGGCGGTCCATACCCTTCGTACCGCCGGCGACGTATTCTTCATACGCGACGGAGTGTGCGTTCTTGCGCGGACCGGCGAGGAACAGCGGCTGTGCGAGTTCCCAGTGGCCGTTCGGGGTCTGGTTCGGGTCGGGAATCCAGCCGTAGCCAGGTACATTTGCCCAGTAATCGACTACCCACTTGAGGTAGACGGCCTTCTGGATGCCGGTCGGCTTGCCGAGCGCATCGACACATTCGAGCTTGTGCTTGGTGCCGTCGGCTGCCGCCTTGTTGTCGGTCAGGTACAGCGGCATCGGGAAGATTTCGCCTTCTTCCGTACCGGCACCGATACCGGCAATCGCGACGTTCACCTTGCCGTCGAGACCGACGGAGATGGAAGTCAGCGTAGCGGCAACGTCAATGGCGTCGATTCGGAGGGTATCGACACCCTTGGTGAAGCGGACGCCCATGTAGTCGCCAAGTTCGTTCTGGTAGAGGTCGTTGCCTACCTTCGGGTTTGCACCGAAGTTGGCATGGAGGGTAGGTACCACTTCGTTCCAGGTCTGCGGATGGGCGAGACCGAAAATCTTGCCGCCAAGCTTGGAAGTCTGCGTATGGGCTTCGGCGCGGAAGCTCGTCTTGCGGATGGCACGGTCGAGGGCATCACCGTTAAGACCGGTCGGATTGAAAGCGTACGGCTGGCAAGTACCGACGATACCGCGGTATGCCTTCTTGTTCACTTCGTCCTGGAGGTTGGCGACACGCTTCTTCATCACGTCCGGCTTCTCGATGGCGAGGGTGAGTTCGCCTTCGGAAGCTTCGGCAGCGATACCGATAGGGGTCACGCGAACAGGCACTGCACCGCGCTTGACACCCATGGCGCCACGGAGACCTGCGAGGTCGAGGGTATTCTGGAATACCTTGCCGCTGTCGGTGATAGTCACGGAGACGGTATCGCCGGACATGTTGGCAGCGCCAAGTTTGCTTTCGATGGTACGGTTTCCCTTGGAGAGGATGTCCGCACCCACGTTGAATTCGACGGCGAGGTTCGCCATCAGCTGTTGGTTTACAATCTGTCCCATAGTTCAGTCCGATTGATAGAGGTTAATACTTGATTCCACGCTTGTTCATCGCATCCTGGAGCATCAATGCGAAATTGTTGCTGGGAGGCATCGTGGAAGTGTTCCTGCCGCTACCGGGGACGGGTGCCTGCGGAGTCTGCGGTGCAGGTTGCCCAAGGTTCTGGGACTGCGTACGCTGGCTTGCAGGAGGCATCGCCTGTTGCGGTTCGGTTCTCCGTTCGGCCTGCTGTCTACCCATCGCTTCGAGCTGTCCGTAGAAGTGCGTCAATACGGCACCCTTCTCGTACTCGTTCATACCCAGCCATTCCTGACGGCGTACCGGGTCTTCCGCGATTCGGTCCATCCAGGCCTTGAGCAGCAGCTTTCCGTAAGGTCTTCCAATCATCGAGTTCAGGGTCGGTTCGTTCCTGATGATATAGTCGGCGTACTTGTCGGCCATACCCATGAACTGCTCGGCTTCGCCAGGCTGGTCGAAAATCCGGTAACAATCCTCTTCCCATGCCTGCTGGCGTTCCTCGGCTTGCTGTTGCAGGATTTCCTCGATACGTTCACGCTTCATCTCGGCGAGCACGTGCGAGTTCTGGTCTTCCTTCTTCAGCAACTCGTCCCTTTCCTGCTGGAGCTTCAGGAGCTTTTCCTTCTGCCTCTGCTCTTTCGCACGCTTCTGTTCCAGCCGTCGTGCAGCGAAATACTGGTTATGCTGCCTGCGACGCTCGTCGGCATCCTTGTCATCGGGAGTACCGGCGGTATCCTTTACATCCTTGGAACCTGCGTTCCCGCCATCCCGGCCGGAGCCGTTACTTGAATCACCATCGCCGACTGCGGGTCCGTCGGTCTTGGGCGGTTGGGCACCATCACCCGGAGAACTGGGCGAAGGATTCCCCTCTGCAACGCTACCGGAGTCTGCGCTACTCGCGGTAGTATCAGGACTGACGCTGGTTTGGGGTTCTCGAATCTGGGTGGCCGCGTCGAGTGCCTGTCCCATCTCGGTAAAAGAGATATCAGCCATAGTGACTGCTCCTAGTAAGCCCTGCACCTGTATCGGCACGAAGGGGTGTTTGGGTGGTGGTTCACTGGGAAATATAATAAAAATCTGGGCGAAGCGAACACTTTATATGCAAAAAATCTATACCACCCCAGTAAGAAAGTCTGCCTAACCCTTTTCCACTCCCAATCCTTTCAGACCCCTCCCCTCCCGGCCTCCAGATGTCCACTCCAGATTCACAGATTTTTCACCAGATGTTCACTGGAGACGACTTATCCACAAGATATCAACATAATGTCCACAGAACTGTTGATAAGCTGTTAACAGCTGCTGAACAGTGGGTCAATATACAGTGAATATACTGCCGATGTTGATATACAGTGGATAATATGTTTACTGAAGATAAAAAAAGTAAGCTTACAGTATTATTGTGTCAATTGCTTACAGTATTATTGTGTCAATTGCTTACATTATTATTACGTCAATTGGTTACATTATTATTACGATATATGATTCCAATATTTTACAAATTATAATATTATTACTTATGCTGTGACATATTTTGTCAATTATGTTATATATGTATAATGTCATAATATGACATATATCATATATCATATTATAAATAATGTTATATGTAAATAATGTTATATATATAATCAATGTTATATGTAAATTTACCCACAAATTAAATTTTAATTTATCTATATTTTATTAGTTTATATGAATTGTAGATAAATTAAAATTTTATGTATAAACTATAATGATAATTTATACATAATACTCAAATTAGTTTATATGAAATACAATTTAGTTTATACAAAATCACATATTTTCATGTTGTTAGTATAAAATTGTTATTTTGTCAAGATATAAATTTTGTAAAATTTAATAAATATTTAGATATACCAAAATTGTGTTTATATTGTTTAAATGTTGTTTATAATTTGTGAATTTTGATTTTAAGGGTGTTTTGAGGGATTTTTCTGTTTATGTATGTATTTATCTACGCTTTAAACAAAACTAGCTAGAAAGTGCCTTAAAACGCAAATAAAGCCATATTCAAAATTTACGGATGAACCAAACATATTTTTATTTGTAAACTTTATTTTACTATATTTTTCCGTTTACCTATTGACTAAACACGAAAAAGTTTATATATTTGTTTTTGTCAAGGGGTGAGAGCCTCACGACAAAATGACCGAACGAAAAAGCCCTAAAGTTTAGGGTAAAAAACCAAAAACTAACATATTATAGTATAGTCCATATTTGGCAACTAACTCAAACAAAGTCGTACTCACGTACGCAAGGAGACCAATATGGAAAATGCACAGAACACCGTAATCACCTCTGCTGACGAAGAAGTCAAGGTTACAACCTTGGCCGATTTGGACGGGTGGACTGAAAGGGTCGAGTCGCTCAACGCGTTCATCTCCGAAATGGGTAAAAAGGAAGTACGTTCCTTTATCCGTGAGGGTGTGAGCAAGTCGGGCAAGGCACAAGCTCTCGCAGTACTCCTGCATTGCAGTAGCGGTTATGTGGGCGACAAGTTCAGGGACAAGTCCGAGGACGAATCCGTGGAAGTGTTGAAGACGATGATTGCACCCGCTCTGACGCCCGAGCAGATTAAGGCCCGTTCGCTGGCAACAGCTAAGGCTACAATCGAAACGCTCAAGGCACAGAATGTGGCCGTGGAAACTATCCGTCTCTGTGTCGGTGCCATGCCCGAGGGCAAGAACGCTCTCAAGGAGCTCGGTATCTGATACAGCTGTGTGCAACTATATACCCGTGTGGCGTATAGTTGCCAAATATGGACTATATCACTTCTCAAGGAGACACATATGCGACATTACTACCCATACGCACACAGACATATCTTGGTGTTCGCCAACATCGACGAACTGACCCGTTATCTACAGCTTTTGCGTATATAGCCAACAATGCGCCCGCTGGTGAACGCCAGACCGGTGCTCAACCATTTCTCAAGGAGACATCAATGCAACAAGTGAAGCACTTCGCAGCAGTGCGCTGCACCTTCAGCGGGGGCGAGACCGCCGTATTATTCCCGAGCAAACAGAACACGTCTGCGTTCGGAACTCTGGTGGACGAGTATGACAACCCAATCGGGGCTGTGCTCGTCATCTTCCCCGAAGCGGCCAGCGGCCAGCGGTTCTCTGGCGAGTGTGAGATAGCTAGGTTTGGAGCCAGCGATTCAGTAGAGTATAACAGTATCACCGGCAGTCGTCCGGTAGAGGTGCAAGCCCGCATCGCAGCGTTCGTGATTCCCAGCGCCCTCGTGAAGAGCGTGGGCGGTGCATGGAAGTTCGGCGGTAAGGTCTTCAGCGAGGTTCCGCAGTACAGATATGAGTATTGACTTCAGAGAAGTGGTCATAAAGATAAAGGCGAGTGCCAAGTGCTCCACCGATGAGGCGTGGAGTGGCTTGGCGCAAGCCTTTTTATCGCTGGACAGAAACCGAACGGAGCGGGAACAATACTGGTTCCTAATCCACTACGGGGCGATTCAAGTCCACGCTGAAGTGGCCAAAAAATATCTTCCGGTCGGGGAGTATCAAGCAGAACACGACGAAGCGTTCGATTACTTGATGCTTCCAGATGACGAATGGGAGTTCCTTGACTGGTTTGACGAAGGGCCAGTCAGGGAATACGCCCGACTGATGGGCGAAGGCTTCGTAAAGACCTGTACATTTGACTCCGTGAGAAACTTCTTGCGGAAGAACTTTAAGGAGAATAGCAGCTATGAAAACTGCCGTAACGTCTACAATCGCATCAGAACTTGTGCCGCAAGGCTACGCTAGCTGGTGGGAATATTACAGAACCAGCGAAGCGAAAGTTGCTTCTATCAAGGAGCAGCTTGCCTGCGGTATCTTAATCGCAGTGCTATTCGCAGCTTACTGCTTCATCGGAAATCTGGAGGTGTTGCTATGATTAACCATGCAAGACTTGACAAGATTCAATCGTACGTTGATGATGCACTGTCTCAACTGAACGACCTGCCCTCTGAATACGATGCAGTAGGGTACGTCATAAATGACTGCAAGGGGATAGACTTCGAGCTGTCATGTATTGAAGACGAAGAGGATACGTCCGACTGGACTTCTATGGTACCGGATAACCTGTCTGTTGGTGAGGCAGACTCCCTGCGTGACGCAGTGAATGACTGGAGGGAGAAGAATGGCTACCCCAGAATCTAGGCCGAAGCCAGCCGAAGACATCTTCGCCCGCATCAGCGAGGAACTCGCGAAGGGTACTGTCCCTTGGCACAAGCCATGGGTAGTGCGACCCGAGTGCATTCTGTCATATGACAGTGGCAAACCATATTCTCTCCGCAACCGTATGCTCCTATCTTTTGCAGGGGAGTATGCTACATTCCACCAGATAAAGAAGCTCGGTGGGTCAGTGAACAAGGGTGCGAAGGGTAAGTGGGTGTACTTCTCCAATGAAGTGAAGCGCAAGAAGGAGGACCCCGACGAGAAGGATTCCTTCTACCATTTGCTAAAAGCGTACTGCGTGTTCAACATCTGCGACACCAATCTGGAACCGAAGTGGCCCGAGAAATGGAGTGGTGATAAGGCTCCAGACTGCGACGCTATGCAGGTGGTGCGTGATTACTGCGAACGCACAGGCGTGGTTATCCACGAGGCCGGTGCGTCAGCGTTCTATTCCCCATCATCTGACGAACTGCAAGTGCCGAACATCAACACCTTTGAAAGCGAAGTGAAATTCTATTCCACTCTGTTCCACGAAGTAGCACATTCAACAGGCAAGCGACTCGGCAGACAATACGGAGTAAGTATGGCTGACGACAAATATTGCAAGGAGGAACTGGTTGCTGAAATCACTGCGGCATTATGTCTCGGTCACCTCGGACTCGACACCGAGGACACCATGATTAACAGCGCAGCCTACATCAGTTCATGGCAGAAGAACCTGTCGCGGATGAAGCCGACGGAGTTCGGCGACGCTTGCTATCAGGCACAGCGTGCTTTCAATCTAATCTTCAACATCACAGAAACCAACAACAAGGAGTAATCCAATGGCACAAGAAATCAAGGAAGATAACATTCTTGGAGTCATCGAGAACCGCAAGGATTCCGCAAGACACATCATCGAAACCTCGTGGAACGCTACGAAGAAGCCCGGTCAGAGTGCCGCTGCTCACTTCACCAAGTTCCACATGACGGTGTGGGAGTCTATGAAGAATCCTGTGTGCGCCTTCTCTCTCATTCTCGGCATCATCAGTCAGGTGCTCGCTGACATTCTGACTCCCGAAGAGCGTGAAGAACTACGCAAGGAATCCACTAGCATCGAGGGTCTGAAGAATGGCTAATGCTCTCATCGTCAAGCCGTGTCCCTTCTGCAAGAAGGAATACAACAAACACTTCCAAACGAAGATGGAGGAACTCTACAATGCTAACCCAGATAGAACTTGACGCCCTCCACGCACAGATGGAGGCTCATCATCAACTCGTCGAGCAGCTCCCGAAGATTACTGCTCAACTCAACTGCATCGTAGGCTCGCTCGAGGTAATGGGTTCATGTGATGAGAAGTGGCAGCCGAAGGAAGACACCACCTACTGTATGTCGTTTGAGGAGTGGGCTAGCCGCCTCGACTTCTCTGACCGCAGACGATTGATGAACTTCCTCTGGAACGACGAGGGCTGGCACGCCACCTGTCTCCGCGAGGAAGAGGCTCCTTGGAACGACCCGAACAAGGAGTGCCCACCCGAGCCACCGCAGCCTATGTGCTGTGACGACGAAGACCTGCCGTTCTAGGAGATGACTATGTGCAGTGGTTTCGTAGCGGCAGTGTTCCTGCTCATATTCATACTGTCGAGAATCTAGTCGGTCTGCTCTGTGTACTGGCCCAGCTTCGGTGTCCCCGACTTCTTGTGGAGGAACTGATGGCAGGTCTTGCACAGCAGCATGAACCGGTCTGGGTCCAGATTCGTGTAGTTAGTGGCGAACTTGTGGTGCACGTCTAGGTACTGCACACGTGAGTAGTGCTTACCGCAGAACTCGCAGGTCTGGTTCCTTGCGGACAGCATATACTTTCTGAAGATTAACCACTGCGGGGTGAGCCTGAACGCCTCGTGCTCCGCCTTGAGTTTTTCGTAGAAGTCTTTTCGTTTCATACCTACCAGTAATAAATTTTCTCCGGTCCGAGCCGAAGTTATTTGTTTACTGATAGGTATAGCATAGGAGATTATCAAATGATAGTTCAAATTCCAAAATCCAATTCCGTAACTCCGTCTTCCGAGACCAAACCGGAAGCGGTTGAAACCGAAGGCAAGCGTCAGGTGTTTATCAACGACCTAACCCCCGAAGAAAGGGAACAGGCCGTGAGCGAATACGCTGACAGAATCCGTGAGCAGTTGTCCGGTCCGACCATAAGCATCAACTGCATGTCACGACTACTGAACATGGCTCACCCGCGAGTGACCTCCATGCTCGCCGTCACATCCTCTGCCAAGGAAGCACTGCTAGATAGCAGCACGAACAAAGTAGTCCGTGCCAAATCACTTCTTTCCAAACTGACCGAAGAACAAAGGGCAGAACTCATTGAGTCACTGCAAAAAGAGCAGCACTCCTAAATCTAAAAATATATAGCACACACCCATATTTTATAAATGGCAAAAAAAAAAATTTTTTTTTTCTAGAAAAAATATAAAATATAATAGGGGTGCTATATATTTTTTGAAACGGGAGTTCTTCCACGAAGTTTTTATAAAATTCTGCGGTTCGGACTGCGGGGTTTTATTTACTATATGTACAAATAAAATAGGGTTTTATATGTTCAACAATAACAACGGAGTAAACAATGACACAATCGAACCCGAAACTGAGGAACGAGTATGCTCCTTTCCCGGAGAGTGTCCCGCAACAGACACCAGTCGCTGTGGACGCTGCTGCTACCTTAGAGCAGTGGAACCAGATGGTGACGGCTACGGAGAAGGCGGCCGGTGACCTGGTTGCAAGCCCGGTAGTCCGCGAAGGATATCTGGCGCACGGTCATCCGGCAGACCTCGGCTTCATCCACCTGAACTCGATGACAAGTTCGCGCATACGCAAGCGTTTCCCGCTCGCCACCAAGGACGAACCTCTGTTCGCTATGCTCTATGCCCAAGGCAAGCTGATTGTCGGGCAGGGATTGGTGAAGAAGTACACTGCCCGCAAGGAAGGTAAGACCTTCGACCACACCAAATGGATTAACAAAGAGTTTGACAAACTGTTTGATAATCTCGATGAGTATAGAGAGCAGTTAAGGGAGATTGCTTACAATGCCTCAAGAACTGATAAATGAACTTGACGACATCACTTGGCGTTTGGAGACTATCTTCAGGACTGACCCGAAGCTGATGCGCAAGTGGAAGCCGAAGGTCAAGAAACTCGAAGAGGCTGCCACAAATGTCTCGCGTGTGATGTCTCTGGCAGACAAGTGGCCTACCGTGCCGCAGTCCCTGTTGCTGGAGTTCGCCACCAATGAGTCGGCTCCGTTCATCAAGGTCTGTATGGGTCTCACTACCAGACGGTATCGACTGTCACCCATATCACTGTGCTTGTGGTGGAGGCGTATGGTCGCTTCCGGCCAGCAGCACATCCTCACATACTTCTCGTGGACTGGACTGGACAGGCTTGAGGTCGAGACAGTGTGCGGCAACGATTTGCTCCGTGCCTGTACTGATAACATTGCATTGCTGGATAACATCAGGAGTATTCTCGCAGACGACCAGACCGTTGACTTCCGTATCAGGGAACTCCTTGGTGGTCTCTCGAAACAGTCCGACGTCAAGGCTGCATGGAAGAAGTGGGTGATGACTAACCACCCAGACAAGGGAGGCGACCCAGAACACTTCCTCGAAGTCAAGGTTGTCTACGACGAATGGTTGACTTTTCAACAGGAGAACCGATGAGTATCAAACTCGCGGCAGCACTCTGGGTCATGGCTTGCGCCGGACTTGTAGTATTTATCAACATCTTCAAACCTAAAAAATAGGAGACAACTGTGTCTAAAATCAAGTACCCCGATTTCACCTACAACCAGACAATCAAGATGCTGCGTGACGAAACCGCCCCGGTGTCGTTCGAGTCTGCTCCAGGTCTGCTCGGTCATCACCACTTCGTTCTCGTCTGGGATGGGGACAGTGACCCAACCGCCGCCAATGCCACGCTGGGCGTCCTCACCGGTGTCATTATGACTGCCGACAAGATGCGCTTCGCGGTGCACACCTGCTCTAGTGACTTCGAGCTCACCTATGACAACGCTGTGTACCTCCGAAATGGCGCCTGTCCGGAAGTTCTCGTGAAGGCAGAGACCGGTGCGTTTGTCGGGAAGCTGGTTGGCATCGACTGTGACAAGGGTATGGCTGTCGTGCAGTGTTGTGACAACGTGGGCTTCTGGTCTCTCTCTATCGTCACATACATCACTGATGTGAACACCGACCATCTCGGTCTCCGTCTCGCTGAACCGGCAAAGGAGGAAGACGATGCATAGAACTGAAATCAACTGCATGAAATCTGAACTGAAGCTTAAACAGGAAGAGCCTATGGCTAGAGAAAACGAACTCATCATCGGTGTGGATTCTGCTGCACCAGGAACTCATGACATCACTGCCGCTGACTTTTACCGCTCCCTTGGGGCAGAGGCCGACTGCTTCGGCCGCGAAGACAACGCCGGTAAGATGTTTCCTTGTGACCCTATCCTCGCTGCGGATGCGGACTTCAAATACGAAGTAAAGGATGCACCCGAACAGGGAACGGACAAGTGGCTGGAATGGCGTAAGCAGGGTATTACCGCTACCGAGGCTGCTTCCATTATGTACCCGTCCAAGTGGGGCAGTCCGCTCTCCATCTACACCGATAAACTCGGACTGACGCAGAAGAGTCAGGACGACTCCGACGGGTTTATGGAGTGGGGACACCGCATTGAAGACTTGCTCGTGAAGAAGTTTATGGAAGCGCACAAGGACTTCTGCCGGTGTACGCAGGGTCGTCTGTATCAGCGTGACTGGGCGAAGTGTTCTCTGGATGCTCAAGCGTTCGATGAACTGGGTAATCCGGTCATCATCGAGTGCAAGACCGGTCAGCACGAAGAGAAGTGGGACCCGATTCCTGAACGCTACTACGCACAGGTGCAGTGGCAGATGTATGTCACCGGCATCCGCAAGGCGTACTTCTCTGTACTCATTCAGGGTCACATCTGGTTTGAGCGCGTGGTTGACTACTGTCCGGAATATGTCAAGCGGTTGAAGGAGAAGTGCTTCTATGTCTGGGACTGCATCCAGAACAAGCAGGCACCCGCCACCCTAGGTGACTTCGAGTCCGACAAGACCGCCATCGCTGCACTCGCCGGTGAGTCCGGCCACTCCGGCGAACCTGTGGAAACTGACGAACAGACCGTCGGCAAGTACCTCGCACTGAAGGAAGCCTACGAAAAGGCCGAAAAGGAGTTCAACGATTTCAAGAACTCCATCGCCTACAAACTGGTTGACCACAGCAAGATGACCTGTGACGGCAAGACCTTTGCTTCTTGGGTGGAGCGCAAGGGCGCTATCTCCATTGACAAGGAACTGCTCAAGGCGAAGTACCCCGAAATCTACAACGAATGTCTGAAGCAGGGTCTACCGACTCGCTACATCAGGTATCAGGTCTAGTCTCCCTGCTGGACCGCCCTGCACGAACACCGACACGTACCCACAACACTCGTGCAGGGTACCCTTTGGGAGCCACCGGTTTCTTTTATCAACTGTCTAAACCCAGTTGGACTATTACTTGTTTTCATCAGGTGACTCCCAAAAAGTACCCGATTGGGTAAAATAAAGCAAATGGTTAGGTTCCGCGGACGCGGAATTTATTACTATTTGTATGTCAAACAATAAAGCCGAGATGCGGAAAACGCAAAGGAGTAAACTATGGCTAATAATGACGAACAGATGAACGAATCCCCTCTGGCAAACCGTGGCCCGAAGTACCTCAACTTCCCAGTTGACGAATACACTCCGGTCTGTGTGATTGCCTACATGGTCGCACCCCTGAGACCCAATCCCAAATTCAGCAAGGACACCACTCCCATCCCGAGTGTTCGTTTCCTTCTTGCGGGCTTGGTCAAGGACCCCGACAACAACAACGAACCGACTGTCGTTCGCAAGTGGACCGGATGGAAGTCCATTTCCTACAACGAAAAGTCCGGCCTCGTGAACTTGTTCAAGGGCGTTCCTTGCGAAGAGATTTTGCAGGACGACAAGAAGGCGGCAAGCTCTGGACCACTCCGTTCAAGGCACTCCTTGAATTGAGCAAGGACGGAAAGTACACCAACATCACCCGCGTCAAGCTGGGCGACGATGTTGGCCAGATGAACATCTGCTATACTGCCGAAATCGAGAAGACTCTTTTCAAGACGGTAAAGGCTTACGCTGCCGAAGTCCCGCTCGAAGTGGCTGTCATCAAGACGCCGGACGGTGTGAAGAAGTTCTTCCCTGCCGACCTGAACGATGCACCTGTCTATAACGAAAGTAACGATGACTAACTCCGTTGGTTAGTTGAACATAATCCCTACTGCCGTGGTTTTCATGTGTCTCTCCACGGTGGTAGGGATTTTTTTTATCACTGGATAATTCAGTACTGGAGAACTGCGATGAAGCTATCAGGCGACTATGACCCGAAAGAACTGGTGCGTGCACTGCAAGGGAACTTCTCTTGTCAGAGAGTGACCAAGAACTCCAAGGGAAAACCACTCCCACTTGAAGAACAGAAAATATCACTGGAGCTATTCTTTCTCCGCATCGACATCTTTCCGGTGGAGGGTTCCGTTGACATCTACGCGGTAAACGAGGACGAGAGCGGACAGAAAAAGTTGAACAAGCTCGTGACACTCGCCGGTAAATAAGATATATTTATACTATGCTTGACGGTAAGAATACAGACCTTCTAATCGAAATTGCTCGAAACCGTGACACTCCTGCTGCCACGAGGGTTAGCGCTTGCACTCTCCTGAACCGTCTGTCAGCTTTACCGGCAAAAGAGATTATTGCTATCTTGCAAGAAACGATAGACGACCACCGTACTAAAAGCGGAGTGCAGGTCAAGGCTATGGACCTTATTGACAAGATTAACAGCAATACAGGACTTGAACCGGAACTGAACTCCGAGGACGCTAGGGGCGTTGAACAGAAACTTATGGAGCAGTTCTTGGTATGCCCGAAACAACCAACCTAAGAGAGATACTCGAAAGATTCAAGCCGCGTCTCGGATACCGCGAGATGGACCGGAACGCACTGAACATCAGCCGTTCCCTTGCTGCTGGTAATCTAGGCGAGACCGATGACAACTATGCAGAGTGGGCGAGCATCAGCAACGACCCGCTGGTGATTGTGAACTACGTAAAGACGTACATCACTACACTTGTGAGCAAGCTTAGCGGGGCTCCATTCAGACCGGAGAACGACCAGTTGTTCGAGCTGTGCCTAAGTGCTCGTCTCGACTCCGTGTTCACGGACACTTATCAGGACGTGCTAAATGACGGGTACGCCTACCTTGCTGTCGGTATGACTGACGGCAAGCCCCAGGTCAAGCCGATTGACGCAAGGTACATACTGTTCAACGGCGACTGCCCTTCTCTCCGTGACGCTACCGACGTAGTGGTGTTCGAGATTGTCCCGAAATCGCTTGACGGTGACGAGATGGACATGTGCGTACCGGCGAGCTTCCTCACTGCATACGTGGAATACGACAGCTCGTCCGAACGTGTCAAGGTCAGCCACTACCACAAGGATAAGAAGAAGGGAATCTTCGTACTCGACTACTACGACAAGGACCCGAACAAACCTACCACTTACGACCTGCCAGGACTTGACAGAATCCCGGTAATCAGGTTCGTAGGCGAACGCATCGAGCTCTCCGACAAGAGATACCACTATCGCGGCGTGTACTACCAGATGGGAAGTGTGCTAAAGGCGCTTGCACTGTCCGGCACCAAGATTCAGGTGAGGACCGCTTCAAGTACCGACGCGAACTTCATCACACGTTCAGATGCAATCGCGAACCACAAGGAAGTGTGGAAGAATACCGGCACATTACCTGTGGACAACGTTGACTCCAATGGCAACAACATTCCCCCGGTGCAGTTCGTGGAGCATGACAACGAGTTCCTGATACGCGGATTCGAGCTGTGGAAGAACGTAATCGCTGACAACCTCGGTCCTACCGTGGCAAGCGGTTCCGAGGCGGTCACACGCGAAGAAGTGATAGCCCGTAACGAGGTCAAGGACGCAATCTCCAATACGTATCTGACGAGGATGGCTGACGGTATCGAGGAAGTATACCGCTGCATCCAGATGTATATCGACGGCAACACCTCCAAGGTGGTAGTGCTCGGCGGCTATATCGAATCCGTACGCAGACAGAAGGAAAAGGAAGAACTCTCCGGCTTGTACCAGCTCGCGAAGGAAGGGCAGATGAACACGCAGGGGTTTGTGATACAGCTCCTCGCGATTTCCGACTTGCCTACGGACACCAAGATGGCACTGGCCGAAAGTTTCCAGCAGGACCCGTTCAAGAGTCCGCAGGTCATCGCGCTCCAGCAGCAGGTCGCGCAACTCAGCCAGACTATCCAGCAGCAGAATACCCAAATCGCCCTGCTCCGACTCCAGGCCACGCAGCGTCTCGAAAGACAGAAGGAGTTCATCGACTCCACCGAACGCACGAAGCGTCTGGAAATCGCGCTCAAGCAGTGGACCGAGGAACAGAAGCAGAACCAGGAAGCCAGAATGGCCGTGCTCAACGACTGCCTTGCGAAGGGCGACTACGAAGGCGCCATCCGTATCATCGAGGAAGTCAAGCAGGAAAACAACCCGATTATTACAGACAACGTCATCAACATGGGTGCGAACGCCTTTTCCGACGAGAACGACAAGTCCGTGCAGAACGCGCTTCAGGAAAGTGGCGCTCCGCCAGTACCGGTCACGCCGGAACCTACTGTACCGCAAGGCGAACCGTACAGGCAGGTGGTTCCGAAACAGCAGGATATCAAGGATATAGACAATGTGAAGATGCCGCGACCTGCCGTGACACCTTTCAGTGACGCATGAGGATACCGAAATGAGCCAGAGAACTAGCAGTGCTATAAGCGGTGCATCTTCCGGTGCGAGCGTCGGTGGCGGCTATGGTGCCGCTATCGGCGGGATACTCGGCTACCTGATGGGTGGCGAGTCCGAGAACCAGGATGCCGTAGGCAGGGTCGCCGGGTCTTACAGACCGATGGGCTCCGTCGGCGATGCCGTGAAGACGTGGGACACTTTGAACGAGGAAGAACTCCAGCGTGCAAGGAAGCTGGACGACTTCTCCGACTGGGGTGAGTGATATGGGACTTCTCAGTAAACTAGGAAAATGGAACACCAAAGCGTGGGACTTCATGAAGGACCTGGGTTCCGATGCCGTTGACTTGACTGCCGCACAGGTCGGTCTCGGCAAGGACGCCGACGGTGACTGGGAATGGAACCCGCTAAAGCACAACCCAATTGAGTCCGGAGTGCACTATACGAACAACGTATTGCGCGACTTCGGCATCATCGACGACAGTGCACCGGACCGTGCAGTCGATGAAATGACCACAGGTCAACAGCAAATCAACAGCCAGCTCGACACTGACCTAGACCCCAGCTTTGAACAGCTCGGCTATGCAATGGGTGGACGTGACCTTGGTTCAAATCTTGACGAATACCAGACTACCATCGACAATGCTATGGAAGGAACTTCGGTAGCCGGAAACTTCGCCGAACGGCAAGCCGGTGCATCGAACCCTATGAACGTGGGGAACTATTTCAAGAATAGGAACCGATTTGTAGGTAACGGTACAAATAGCGCATTGAGAGGTTCGGCTGGCGGTGCATCGAATAGCGGGATAGGTACGCAACAATTGAACCAGCAGGCCGGTAAAATGTGGGATAGGGCGTTTGCCGAGGCGATGGGTGACGCTTCCAACAACATAGACGTGGCGCAAAATTACGGACGCGGTATGGGACAGATTGCTAACCTCGGTGCACAGCGTCTGGACGCGAAGAACCAGCCCGCACTGGATTACTTGCAACTTAACAACGACCGCGCTATGCAGAGATATGCAGGCAACATCGGTCTGACGCAGGCACAGGCTGCCGCTGCCGGACAGAGCAACGCTTGGTTATAGGTGGACTATGAGCTTCATAACTGACATTATCAACAAGGCTACGGACTCGCTCCACATTACTGACAGCGAGGCCCCGAAGCGTGCATACGAAGCACTCCAGCTCGGAAACGATAACGCACTCGCACAGATGACGAACGACATAACGCCGTCGATGAAGATGCTTAGCGACGCGATGCTCGGGCGTACACTCGACGAGAATCTTGACCGTTACGAGATAGAGAACAGAATCGCACAGGACAGGACGCTGCGGGATGCGGAGGACATCTGGAACGCGAGGGACGCAGGTTCCCGTACCGGAGACTTCATCAACCCGTTTTCCGAGGATATGCAGAGAACTGCCGTGAACAAGATGCAGGGCTCGCTAGGTTCGTCGCTCCAGTCTAGCGGTGGACAGCGGAAAATGGCCGACATGCTGAACGATATGGGGAACCAGATGTGGGATACAGCCTTCCAGCAGGCGCTCGGTGACTCGAAGAATCGCATGAACGCCGCTGGTACTTCCGCTAAGATGGCAAACCAGTACGGCCAGATGGCAAACCAGAAACTTGATGCCTTGAACCAGCCGGCACTCGATTACCTGAACCTGAACAACGACATCGCCATGCAAAAGTACGCCGGGCGCGTGGCACTGAACGAAGCCGCCGGTGCTGTCGCCGGTCAAAACAAGTCTTTACTCTAGGAGAACACAATGCCGAGAATCACGCTTAAACAGTTTCAGATGCCTGACTATGCATCGCAAGTACCGAACGTTCCGAGAAGTGAACGCCCTGTGCAGAAGATTGCCGATTTGCTGTATGTTCTTCACGGGGTCCCTTGGTTCAAGAAGAAGCAGGAAAGAGGAGAAAGCGGCGTGTCCGACTCCAAGTCCGGCGTATCCGCCGACGAAGCGAACGAAGTCGTGACTGATGCACTGGTTAAAGGCGACAGTCTTGAAGATGCCGCGCTCGCCAAGGCACGCGAACCTGACTTCGGTATCGACCAGGCCATACCTATCGAACTCCAGTTGATGGGAATCCGCAAGCCTTTTGCAGTAGCCAATGCCACCGAAACCGATGACAGCAAGGAAAAGAAGGATGACGAGGACGACTTCGAGAAAGCACTTCTTGAAGCCGAACGTAAACGCGAAATCCTTCGACAGGACCCCTTCGAGCTGTCAGCGGAAGGGAACAAGAAGGAACTCGGCAACATGCAGAGAGCCGCAGGTCTTGAAGGAAAGGCCGTTGACGAGAAGTGGGGACCGGCATCTGAAAAGGCAAGGCAACGTGCACTCCACCCGGAAGACAAAGACGAGAAACTTTGGGCCGATGCCGAGATGGAGCGCTACATTGACAACGCTATCAACCGAGAACTGTGGGGTGACTGATGGCCTACGAACTTAGTGAAGAAGAACTCCGTATAGCGCACCCGGAATGGTTCCTTCCTAGACGCGGGTCGTCACTCGGAACACCGAACGCAACCCTTGAAAGTACACAGAAAGGGATGGCTGTACAGAAGGACAACACCAGGGACGTGCTCCAGGACGGGAAGAAAAAGAAGGACAAGCCGAAAGCCCCGAAGGCTCCGGGCGTAACGGCTCCGCCGCTGAAGGTAACGGACCCCGCTACAACCGTCGCGGACAAACCGCTTCCTGCATATAAAGTACCAGATGAGTACAAAGGAAATCCTACTCCAGTGAACGGCGGTATGGCACAGACGCCTGCTGAATACCTGGAATCTACAAAGACGGCGGTGTTCCCTACCGACGAGGAGCTTCAGGAGGAAGAACACCGTTCACTCCTCCAGGCTATTATGGGATGGGACGACATTCCCGCCGGACAGAAATGGCATCACTATCTCCAGCATGGATTGCTGGCTCCCGGTGCACTATCCAGTGATGAAGCGAGAAAGAACGCTGCACTTGAGGGTAAGCCGGGTGGCATGTCATCGACATTCGGTCAGGAACTCCGTTATCGAGCTTCCGAGAACAGGAGACAGCAGACTGGATGGGAAAATCTGCTCCGTAGCTGGAAGAACGGTGAATACGTAGGACGTGAACAGGACTTCTTCCGTGATGCGGAACAGCTCCGTAATGCCTACGTTGCCGACGGTTTCGACCCCTCACAACTTCGCAATCCGCCTCCTGTCGCAAGTGGACACGCCCAGACGCAGTACAAGCAGCTTATCGACAACTACGAAAAGATGCAGCACATGCACAACTGGATGGCGCAGATTCAGGAAGCTGTCGCGAACGACCCGAACTGGCTCAAGCAGGGACCGGGCTCCCCGGCTACCATCCTGTTCGATAAGCTCGCCGAATACACTATCATAGGATGGGCACAGTCAAAGGGTGCTATTGCCGATGCTGAAAAGATACGTGCACAGGTTGCAGCACTCCCGCAAGCGCAGAAGAATCTGTACTATAACATTGTGCAGAACTATCTAGGCAGTAACGCACAGAACGCTGCGGTGACACTCGCCAACCAGCACGACTACTCGGCACTTGCCACGCTAAAGAAGATTGACGAGTTACTGACTCCGGGAAGCGGAAAGGCGTGGAAGACCGATGCAAACGGAAAGCCGGTAGCGTTTGACGACGAGACACTTGCCGAATTGTACAAGCTCACGCAGCAGATAGACAGCAACCCGCACATGGCGAACGCCATCTGGCAGGGAATCAATGCATGGCGTGCACCGACCGTGATGAACACACCTATTGACGCAAACGCTGCTATCACTGCGAACGAGAACACTATACAGAATTTCCAGCAGTGGATGATGCAGAACGCCGACGTTGACCGTGCCGCAATCTGGAGAGAAGCGAATATGCTCGTGAACAACTACGAGGAAGCCTACAACCAGGCGACCCGTAGACTCGGCAAGTATTGGGGTTGGGACTACACTGGTAAACGTGCCGACCCGAAGTTCGCGGACTATCTCCAACAGGTGCAGGAACAGACAGTGCCGCCGGATGCCATCTACAGCACTACGTCGTTCGGATTCGGTGCGATACCCACTCCAGTCACAGACCCGCTTGCGAAAGAGGGTGGCAACAAGAGTGGGCAAATCAGAAGGACAACTGGCGGTGGCACGGTGGACACTACGAAAACCGATAGAGGTAACAAATGGCGTCGATAGAACAAGTCAGAAAGGCTATCATCAATTCGCAGCGCGGTCCGCACCGCTTCATGTATGACTATCCGGTTCCGGTGACTGCTGAAGCCGATGCGACTGCGGCATTACCTAAGCGGTCTATTGGAGTCGATGATTTCAACTTGGAAGGCATCGACGATATCGTGCCGGGTCTTACGGATATGGTGCAGTTGGCGGCACTCGCAAGACGCGACTTGCTAGCGAATCGTGACAAGAAGTGGGCGAACGATAAGGAATACGGATGGACGCTTGGGTATAAGCCGTCTGTACGTGCTGGCGAGGCAGAACCTTATCTTGAACCGGTACGCAAGAAAGACGTAAAGGACGGCGAGCCGTTCTGGGCAAGTACCAAGGAATACATGAACGCGGTCTGCGAGTGGGTAAAGCAGAACTACCCGACCATAGACCCTTCCGTCATCGACAGAGGTGTGCACAACCTTGGAACACAGGCGATGCTGTATTCACTTGACACGCTGGAACCGATGGAGGGTGATGACATCGGCGAAATCGAACGTGCCAACGAATACAGAAAGCGTGCACGCGAAGGACTGATGGACCAGAAGTACAAGGACTTGGCCAGGTTCGACCTTGAAAACAAGTACACTTCGACAGCACAGGACATACTGTGGGGACCTGTGCACGCGGTGACTTCCGACCCCGAACTGAATATGAAGACAGGCACCGGTGAACTCGTAGGCAGAGGGATTGGCAGTGCCGCGCTTCTTGGTGCAAACGTAGCTGCACCGGAGCTTGCGGCAGGTAAACTCGGTGGGAGTGCCGTTGCGAGATACATGATTGCAAACGGGCTCGTCGCGCCAGTTATGAACGAAGCCATGGAACGCGGTATAGACAAGGTTGCCGAACTCGCCACCGGTTACGGTACAGATACCAGACCGTTCGACCCGATGGACCTTGCTGCGGACATGGCACTCGGCTCCGCGCTCGGCTTCGGTATCGGTAAGTATGCTCCTAGAACCACGTCATATCTCGACTTCCGAAAGAAAGGACAGAACATCCGTGGTGAGATTAAGGACAAGGCGGCGCAGATGGGAATGCCACCGAAATCGTCCGTCGAAGACCTGATTGAAGCTGAAACAAGACTTGGTAACGAAATACCGACGAAGAGTGCTGCTGACCTGATTTCTGACGATGAGCTACTTGACTACATGAAAGGACTTATGTTCAGACGTGGCAAGCAGGACAGGCTCAAGTCAAGAGCAGCCGAACTTGGCCGGACAGATGCTGACCGCTCGATGATTCCTGACGAGACAGTGAAAGAAGCCGTGACTACGGTTGACCCTGACGCTTTCGTATCCAAACCGTTCAAGGAATACGACGTGCAGTTCTCCAAGGGTACACCGAACGGTGAATCCGCTTGGAGCGTGAAGCGTCTCCCCGACCCGAACAAATTCGATAACCTGGAAGACTGGATTGAGGCCACCGGCATTGACCTGAACGATATGCCGGTAGAATACCATGACGAACTGCTGAAGGCAGCACGCAAGTACATGGCTGGCGACTACGCTTCGAGGGACTTCTTCGGTGACGGAAACCTGATATTGAACGAAGGCGATAGGCGCAAATACTTGCAGGCGTTCAAGGGCAAGACTGTCGGGAGTGACATACGCGGTATGGCCCACGATGACCCGACAAAGAATATGGCATTGGCGCACTTGCTCGAAAATGGACAGCTCGGCGTGAAGAATTACGGTGTGTTTATGCCAGCGACCGCAGAACAGACTGCCGCTAGGAAGGCTGCGAGCGACGAGTATTCCTTCAGGAAATCGTTGCACCATCCGTCCCGCGAAGAGCTGAACACTGCCGCACAGAAACTCTCGTCGGAAAGAAAGTCACGGCTCGAACAACTCCGAAAGGACAAGGAAAAGTTCGACAAGGACAAGACCGCGAGATTGCCAAAGGATGTCGCAAAACTTACATTGTACACTGGGGCCGCACTCGGTAGAGGCGTACCGATGTCTCAAGTGTTGCCAGGTGTCGAAGTAGTGCAAAACAAGGAACTTGGCGGACCGATGTCGACATACACTCCGGCGATGGTGAAGATGTGGATGCAGGGACAGATGCTACCTCAATCGGTATCTGACCCGATGTGGAGACCGTTCATGGAATTTGACAGGGATGACCCGAAAGCTGCGCAACAGGCAAAACTGGCAGCGATAGAAACGAGAGGTGAGTAGCATGGCATACAAGATTAACTTACACGATACCCACAGGACTCCTTACAACAACGCCGTGATTACGGCACACTCCGCAGTCGAGGGTTCTACGGACGTGGTGGAGTTCGAGGATTTCTACGGGAATAACCTCGGGACTGAAGTACGCACTAATGCGCGAGGATTCCTATGTGACGCGAACGGAGCATTGTACACAGGTGGAGTGTTCGTACCGGAAGATTCGGTAATCACTGTCACACTCGGCGATGGCACCACCACCAGTTGGGTTGTCGGCAAGGGCAGCACGACACCGGTGAACGACGCGAAGCTGTACAACGCGGACAAGAGCAAGGTGCTGTTCACGGCAAACGCTGGTCAGGATTTCCTGCTGTCATACTACGACTTGTCCGACAAGCCCATCATCAACGAGTGGGGACGTGAAGAACAGACCGTCCAGATTCTCGAAACCACGGATACTGTCAACGTTTCAAAGCTGACGACCTTTATCCATCTGTGGTCGGAGCTGAACTACGAAGATTTCGACACTGACCCTGTGAACGACCCGGCCATCACTCTCACGCTCCAGACTACGGTACAGCCGCCTTCCTTCGGACAACGTATAAGCGTATACAACACATGCAATTTCAGAGTGAAGCTTGTCAACAACGACGGCTCCTTCATCGCCACTGTCGGCAAGGGCATGACCAAGCAGGTTACCGCGTGTTCGTCTCCTGATGGAAACCATGTGTACTTCATCGACGAGAACGCAAAAACCAACGACGCTGAAATCGTACATATTGCCCGTTACGCCAATGAAAGACTGGATATCGACGATTATTCATCCGACACCATACTCATAACAGAAAGTGATGATGCAGAGACTACTCCAAGACGGCCGTTGGTTATTGCACAGAGCTTGAGTTACCAGCGCGATATCGTACTATGGTGGCAGCCGAGGTTCGTCGCAGAAAACCTCATACTCCAGAACGCGAACGGATACCAGTTCCTGAAACTGAAACCGTTTTCGCCGACAGTAGTAAGATTTTCAGCCGGCTCCGTGATTGACGCCACCGTCGCTCCTGTCGCTGTCGATGGCGATAACACGGACTTCGGTCTTCCGGCAGAAGTATCGACAGTTGTGTCACAGGATTTGGTGAATCCAATCAGGTACAATACGCCAAGCCTGTCCAGGTGGCCGACAGGTGCGACAAGCGTAAACCTGACCATAGAGAACCCTCCACCGGCAGCCATCACTCACGACCAAGCTCCGATTGTCACGATAAATCTTGAGGTGAACGAACGCGAAAAAATCAGCCAGCTCATTCGTATCGTATTTGCTAACATCGACACATCCGCAGGTACTAAATACCGAGTAAGGTTCAAGGTCCATAAGCGAGGGCCGAACATGGTGGTGCAGACTGGCGACGACTATCTCCCGCTTGACAACCAGGAAGTCGGCTGCGACTGCGACATTATCAACTGGTGCGTCGGTGGCAAGCTTGAAATATGCACACCGTTCGTGGCCTTCTTCCAGGTATCGTAGCGTGACACAGAAAGATATTGAATACAGACTTTGCAAAGAGAACTTCATGTTTTTCGTGGGGTTCGTCTTTGCGAATCTATACAAGCGGGCGTTCGTCTGGTATGACTTCCACAAGAAGCTTGCCGGAATACTGCTCGACCTGCCAAATCTTCTCCGTGTCATCATCAACGCGCCGCCACGAATAGGAAAGACGGACCTCACCAAGCTGTACATAGCGTGGCTTTTCCTCAATGACCCGTCATCCACAGTAATCTACTGTTCGTACGATGAAGCCCTGGTCGCAAGAAAGAACCGAGAAATCAAGGAAATCCTCGTCTGGCTTTCCAAGTATTTCGACATACCCGAATTGAAACCGCTGACACAGGCGAACGGCAAGAAGGAATGGGTCAACCGCGCTGGAGGTATGATTCTCGCGCGAGGCACCAACTCGAACGTGACAGGTAGTGGATGTAAGACGCTTCTCGTTCTCGACGACCCGAACAAACCGGCGGACAGAATATCGCAGACGATTCTTGCCAGAAGATGGCAGGTGTTCAAGTCCACAATCCGCAACCGTATCGACCTGCCGACTGTGCCAATTCTTGTCATACAGCAACGTGTGGCCGCGCAAGACCTGACCGGGTATCTCCTGCAAGACAAGGAAGAGCATTGGAAGCACTTCAAGTTCTCCGCCATCGACGAAAATGGAGAATCAATCTGTCCAGAGCGTCTTCCGGTGTCAGAAATTGACAAATACAAGAGCGACCCTTTCACATACAACGCACAGTATCTGCAAGTGCCGCTTGACGACATCGGGAAGATGTTCAAGAAGGACCAACTGATATTTACCAATACTCGCCCCCCGATGCAACAATTACGACTTGTCATAGCCGTGGATGCAGCCGGTGGAAAGAACGATATCGGAAACGACTTCAATGCCATAGCCGTATGCGCGAGGGAGATAAACGGCCCGAACTACTACGTCCTCGACGTGTACAACTTCCGCGCCGATATCACCATGCTCGTGCAGAAAATCAAGGAAGTGAGAAAGCGCTGGGGAAGCAATACCCCGGTACTTATTGAATCGAAGTCGAACGGCATGGCCGCTATACAGCTCCTGAGAAGGGAGATGAGCGGAATCCTCGAAATCTCACCGTGCAAGGACAAGGTGGAGAGGGCTCTTGTCATCAAGTACCTGTTCGACGCGAAGAACGTGACGTTCAGTACGCGTGGACTGATATGGGGAGACATACTCACGCAGTTCACGCAGTTCCCGCATACTGCACACGATGATATCGTCGATGCAGTCGTCCACGGAATTACTTGGCTCATGAAGTTGCCGACATTCAAACAAAATTCTACCATTAAGGATGCCGACTTCGGCAGACCTAACTACGGGAGACCGACCTATGCGCGTAGTGGATATAGTAACTAGAGCAGTGAAGAACGCGGGGATTGTCTCAAGCTTCAACCCGGAAGAAGTGCCCGAGGATATCCAGGCCCGTGCTGCTGACGTGCTGCGTAACGAGCTGATTCCGCAAATCA
>Ga0247609_10000958_pt1 | contig 36642 bp, 37 predicted proteins | sample 172DNAGHGlowgp2_FD_193487 | JGI IMG/M metagenome (GOLD analysis project Ga0247609, IMG submission 193487) | Sheep rumen microbial communities from Palmerston North, Manawatu-Wanganui, New Zealand - 1728 DNA GHGlow gp2 | ecosystem: Host-associated > Mammals > Digestive system > Stomach > Rumen ... | reverse complement strand
CATCGCATTACTCGCCGATGAATGTGCCGAGTGGATAACAACATTAGGGAAATAAGTCAATAGCAATCTTATTGCAATACATAGATTTCTATTTGACGATTCTTCTTTTTGAATCTTAATCGGTTGAAATAAATAATACAAAACTGTAAATGTTCATATATTTTAACAAATCAGGTGTGCCAAACTGAATTGACACACCTGCTTTGCAAAACGATGTCACTTAACCATATTCGTGTGGCACAGTATCACATCACCCCACAGGCAACATTCCGCACCGAACATGATTGAGCACATCAGGCTTGCTACAACGTTTGGCTGTTTCGTGAATGCTCCTTCATCGTTGACCACGAAAATCAATTCACTATCTGGAATGTTCACAATGTCAATCAGGCCGTCAACCGCCTTCTGCAGTTCATCGAGTTTGTAGTCAGTGTTGTTCTTTGGAACGAAATCTTCGGTCGTTCCATCAACCTTAATCAACATTCCTTTCATGCGAGTGCCTCCTTCATTGCGGTCAAACGTGCGATTTCATCATCAATGCGTTTGATTTCACGCTTCTTGAAATCTTTGCGCCATTCGTTGAGCATTGAAACGATTACATCAGCGCAATGTTCATCCATGCGCTTGTGTTCAAGAATACGGTTCATGCGTTCTACAATCCAATCGTGATTGCGGTTGTTCTCACTGTTCTTGTTCTCGGGTTTCGATTGTTGTTTTGTCATAATACTTTGTTATTTAGAATGTTATACAAAAAGTTGTCGGTGCAAATATACATTTATTAAGATTTCTTAACAAATAGAAACAAAAACTTTAATAAACCTTAACATACTGGTTGTTAGCGCATTGTCTTGTTTTCGTTCACATATCTAATGAAGTTTTTTGCAAACATTCATGTTTGTAATATGGTATTTTTTGTTTTTTGTTCAATTCTGAAGTGTTAAAGTGTGCGATTTTTTGTATCTTTGCGGTTCGATATTTTAAAATGATATGGCATTAAATAGACCCATTACACATATTGATTGTTTTGCTGGACCTGGTGGTATATGCACTGGGTTGTCTGCTGCAAGATTTCAGACATTAGTTGCCATCGAATATGTTAAAAGCTGCTGCGAAACATACATGGCAAACCATCCTGAAGTTCATTGCATTCATTCAGACATCAGAAAGGTCACGAAAAAAGATTTGAAAAACTACATTCCAAAAACGGGTGTTGATTTAGTGACTTCTGGAATGCCTTGCGAAACATTCAGCATGGCAGGCACTACTTCAAGGTCGTTTTACGATGATAGGCAGTTCCTATTCAGAGAAGGAATAAGGATTGCGAAATTGTCAAAAGCGAAAATGATTCTTTTTGAGAATGTTCCTGGTATCACTTCTAAAACAGTCAGCAAGGAAGACTCGACACTAATCATTGATGTGTTGAAACAAGAATTGAAGGACGCAGGGTATGGCAACTTTATTGAAACCGTATTGACTGCTACTGACTTTGGTGTACCGCAAAAAAGGAAACGTTATTTTATTCTTGCAACGAGATACAAAAGGTGGAAATTAGATGCGCCTGCACCAACAACAGACATTGTTGTCACCGTTAAAGAAGCGTTAGCAAGTCTTCCAAGCGTTGTCGCAAATTCTGACATACCTGCTGAACATTACACGAATGAAACATCTGCATACTCACAACTGATGCAAGATTTGAATTTCTGGAATCGTGCAGCGTTTGCTTCTGATAAGTTGTCATATCAGGTGCCGATGAGGCATAAACCGTGGACAATAAAACGTTTTACGATGATTCGGCCGGGCGAAGGTGTAAAAGACTTGTTTAAGCGCCTGTCACAAGATGAGGTAAAGGAACTTCAAAAAGATGGGACTTTACCTAAAAAGATTTTTTCAAAACGAAACATCAGGTTAGAACTCAACAAACCTGCATTGACCATCACAAGTCATTGTTTAGACGAGAACGTACACCCGACAGAAGACAGAGCGTTGACTGTGCGTGAATGTGCAAGGTTGCAGTCATTTCCTGATTCTTATGATTTCTGTGGTGGTCCTTATATGATAGGACATGACAACCGAGACATACAGGACAAATATGAGCAAATAGGTGACGCAGTACCACCGTTGGTCGCTTATGCGTGGGGTTTGAAAATTTCTGAAATCTTAAATCGTTATTTGTAATATGTTTTTCTTTTATTTCGATGATATGGAAAAAGAGATTTATGATTTTTGTCTTTCTACGTATAACAACGTTTATAAGGAACAGAAAGAACGTCTTGAATCAGAAGCATTGAGCAATTCAAGAAATCATACCATACCTGATAGTGTCGCAAAAAAGATAGAAACGGCTTCGCAATTAGAAGCGATAAAAAGGACTATGATTGACGGTAGATTATTGTACCCGACAAATATTCCTTTGCTTTGGGCGTGCATTTACAAAGCACATCTTTTCAGGAAATCAGGAATTGATGACCCAACCGTTGTCGCAAATGTAATCGCTGCTGACCAAAGTTGGAAATCATCATCTGGACACGCATTTGAATACATGACAAAGGAACTTGCTAATTTAGCGTTAGCAGACACATCAATTAGGTTCCTGTTACAAAAGGATCTTAACAATTTGATTCGAGATGGTGAATTAGCAAATGAAGTGCGTGACATCAGTTGGTTAAAGGAACAAGTAAGCACTGACAATTATGATTTATATGCTGTTGGTACAGTAGATGATAAGAATTATTGCTTTGGCTGTATTCAATGCAAAACAAGCATTAGAGACAGGGTGTCAAGAGACAGGGAATTGTCATCTACTGCAATGAGTGCTTTCTTTTGGAGTATTTCATTGGTGATTGACGGCACGCAATTGAAAACACCGAAATACACGAATATGGTCAATGGTGGAACGACAACTTTTGTCAACAACGGTTGGCATGGCATGTATGACTTGTCTGCAACGATTCCTTGCAATAGAATTTACGCCTTAGACATGGATTTTAAGATAATAAGGAATCATGCAGTACAGGCATTTAACGCATGGAGAACGCAAAGGCAATGGTTTACTAATGAATGGAAGGCCGAATAGATGAAACTCGCAATCATAGGTAGCAGGACATGTCCTCAAATAGACATCGAACAGCACCTTAAGTACATTCCAGACACAATCGTTTCTGGTGGTGCTAAAGGTGCTGATACTTATGCACGTGACTTTGCACGTAAAAAAGGACTGAAATTGATTGAATTCTTTCCCAACTATGAGAAATATGGCAAACGTGCGCCGTTAGAACGTAACAAACTGATTGTTGATGAATGTGATTGCGTACTTGCGTTCTGGGACGGTGTGAGCCGTGGCACGAAATTCACGATTGATTACGCAAACGAAAAAGGAAAACCTGTTAAGATTGTGAATATATAATGAAGTTTTGATAAACATTCATGTTTTCAATAAAACGAAACGCAGCGTTTCACAACGCCACGCTTCAAATTATATGATTTGTTTTTAAATGTTGTTCAACAGCTCAACTGCATCATCATATTCACAGCATTCAGCAGTATGTCTGATTTCTGGTTCATAATAACCAAGCAACAAAAATTTCAGTGTTGCAATGAAATAAACCTCATCCATAATTCCTTCACGTGTTAAATACGCTTCATGAATCATACGTTTAACTTCATCAACCTTCTTAATTGTTTTCTCACTCACATTCGGAATGTCGATTGAAGGACAATCATCACCACGTTTGCACAATGAATCATCATCAACCATGCTGTAAACATTCATGTATTTAACTTTCTTTGCCATAACTGTGTTATTTTTGATTGTTTTACATTTTTACTTCTTACCCATTCCAACCATCCAATCATCAGCGATGAATTTGTCAATCTCACTCAAATGCACAATCATTGTTACACCATCTTTGTTGATGTGTTTGCGCCCACATGCAACCTTTCTTGCAACACCTTTGCACCAACCTTCATTGATGTAACGTTCTACATCTTCAACAGGCACCATCTTGTTCACACCGTCCTTGTTCACCCATCGGTGTGACTTTACACGGTCAGAAAGTTTCTTGCGCCATTCAGGTCGTGCTGCATGAATTTTCTTTACAGATGCTGCAACCTTTTCTTTTGCTTCATGATTCATGAAACGCTTCTTCATAGCAGCAGAAATCTTTGCACGAGTCTCATGTGATAACGTCTTGTTTAATTTTTCCATTTTACTAAATTTTTTAATGTTTATAAATGCGATTTTTACATACATAACATAGTAACCTTTTCAAAAAATTCAATGGTATAGTGCTAATGAAACCGTTAAAGTATGTTAATGAATAAAATCAAAACGCACCTCGTTTCACAACGAAGTGCGTCAATACATTTATATGAAAGGTTCAATATTAGAAATGAAGGAAAGTGTTTTAATAAATGCGTGAATGCGTAAGAATGTTTCTAACCTTTTAAAATGTAAAAAATGAATGAAATCAATTGCTATAAAATTATTTATCAATGAAGGGTTGTTGTCGTTTTATAACAAATATATTCCATTATTGGCAAACTCCACACCTAAAAATTGTGATGTGGGTTATTATTAACATAGTATTTATGCTCAATTCATTTCAATGAATTGTATGAAATCATCAAGATGATTTAAATCAGCTTGTAGTATTTATGGTTGTTCAGTTTCAACAATATTGTTTGTTTCTTCGTAATCATTGAAATGTTCATGATGACTTTCCCTACGGTCAATGTAATTCTTCATTTCAAACATCTTGTTTTTGACGTACAATGACACAGACAACAGACCGCCACCTGTCACGAATGTTTCGCTACAATAAAAAAGCACGCCGTCATTTACGTTGTACTGACCTGACATGAAGAAGCACAGGAACGCCATTATTATACCTGACGATATTAACAAAATCGCCAAAATATAAGCGATTTTGTCTTTTATACCCAAATCATCCCAATTGATTTTACGATATAATGGTTCGTTATAGTTTTTAGTTTTTGGTGTCATGATTTCTCTAATGTTCTGCTGAAATTTTTGTGCTGTGTTTCTCCTCCGCTTGAAATGTGTACTCGTTGCTCTATAGAAATCATGTCTTCTTCGAGACGGGCAGACGTTATACAAGTAATTGTGTCTCTGTAATTTATAGTCGCTGTTTCAACTAAATTATCAATATTGAAAGTGCGAGACATTTGTCCCAACATAACAGGTTGCGCACAATTGGTATAATAGTATTCAATTGTTACGGTAAACTGTTTTGTACGAGAAGGTGGTGAGTATTCAATGTAGTTCGTGAAAGTTATGTCACGTAATTCATAATTGTAATTGGTGTATGTGAAATCAACTGCAGTGAACATATCAACGGTAAAATAATTGAAATAGTCACTTGTTGATGGTGATGTCTGTGTAATCGTGAAATTCAGTTGTGCATGTTTTGGGAAAGCGAACCATAATCCTACCCATGTTTCAGTGTTGCTATTGTAATAGTAATATTCGCCATCCTCTAATCGGTATGTTGCCGTTGATATACATGGAACTATCGAGTATTCGCCTGCCTGAATTGCAGATGATGAAGGAATCGTGAAACGAATGTCATCACCATCATAATTCATGAATTGACATACTTTGTAAATTCCGACAGTTCCCATTGAACTTGCGTCATATTGTTTGCCACGTTCAAAGATAAGCAATATCAAATCGCCTGTTGAAGACAACTGTGATGGTGTATGCCAATTGTTCACTACGTTTTGAATGTCAGTTGATGTCTGCAAACGTAACGTAGTTCCGAATGTACCTGTGTTGTTTCCAACGAATTCAAATTCAAACAATGTCTGTGCGTAATGCGAATAATCCCAGAAATCTGATAATCTAAATGGCGCAAGTCGTTCATTGTATGTCCACAAATTTGAGTTGTTGCTTTGTAGTTCGTGCAGCATGTCGAATGGATTGTTGAAATTCCACAAATTGAAACCATCATCAGCAGCGTAATAATCACTGTCTGACAATTGCGTCAATTTCGGTGAATTTATAGGTTTATGGAATGACCATTTGTTCACCTTATTTGATTTGCACAAATTCCCTAAATTATAGGTGAACTCTGCAAGCTGATTTTTAATATCTTTTATTGATATACTCATATAACCCAGATATGGTCTATTGTATTTTTTTCTAATCCTGCATGTATTCGTTTATGACATGAATTGCAAAGCGACATCAGATTGTCTTCGTCAAGAAACTTCTGCCACATTTCAATTTCATTTGATGCATTTGAGAATCGGTCAATGTGATGAACTTGTGTAGCAGGTGTGATTTTATCGTGGTAAAGGCAACATTCACACAACGGCTGTGATAGCAATTTTGATTGGCGCAAGTTACTCCAACTTTTGCTTCCGTAGAATTGCGCCCATTTGTTATCGTGCTTATATGGGGTGAATTTTTTCGTGTGTGTACTCTTAAGCGTTTTAATGCGTGGCATTTGAGAGTCGTGACGTTGTTTTTGTCTTTGTTTGTTCGATACCTTTAATTGTTTCATACTCAAAACATAATGGTATAGAAACAATATAGTGATTTTTGAAAATCATTTTTGTTTTAAGTCAACGCCACCACATTACCCGTAGCATTAACATTTGCATTGAACCTGATTGTTCCATTCTGAATTGTCGTTATGTTCATTAACGCAACAATAAATTGAATTTGTTCCAAAGTAAGGTTGTCAATCACGTTCTTTTCAGTAGCATTCATGTGGATTTCACTATTATTCGCATGTGAAGACAGATTGCTTGAAACAGTGCTGATTTGATTACCTAATGATGTCAATTGTGTCTGCAAACCGTTAACATCGCTTATTGCGTGGGTGTGTGAAGTTGGCGGGAAAGTGCTTGGTACATTTTGAATGTTTTGCCAATCAATGCTGCTTGCTGTACCACCTCCACCTTGAGTTTGCACGTTATCCAAAAGTTGTTTAAGGTTGCGCCCCATATTTGCACTCAACGCATAAGTAGTAGAATACGAAGTCAAATTATCAACCACAATTGTTGAACCTGAACCACCTCCAGAACCACCACCAGACGTTTCTGTGCCATCTGCAAATGCTACGATATTACCCACACTGTGCAAGTCATAGCGACATACAACGGCGTTTAAATCGTCAGAATAATAAAACCAGTCGTTTGTCGGTGTTGTCGTTCCACTTGATGATGAAGTGCCTGATTGTGAATTTGTCGTTACGGTTGCAGTCGAATTACGGTGCTTTACAAAAGATTTAATGTTTATCATAGTATGTTATGAATTTTTTTCTTTTAATGTGAGTGCGATTGACTCGTTTTTCAAATCACGCTCGGTTTTTAACACAAAGAACTGTTTACCTTCAAGATACGGGAACGTGAACTTGCGCAACTGAACTGCATCAAGGTGTTCCATATCATTGTAATCATGTATGTTTGATTCGACTATCATTCTTGGTGTGTTGTATTCACGCCATGCGCAATCTACATAAAAGCGTTCAGGTTTGTCAGTTTCAGATGTGACATTGTTCACGATGTTCAAGATTGCGTCACCTGTCGCAACGTTCACTACTGTGGATTTCGCAAGAACAGTTGTGGTACCCATTGCTTGTGCTTCTGATGCGGTCAATGCTGTGTTGAACTTAAATTCTATATCATCTTTGCGTTTGATGTATTTCTTTGTTTCATCACTCATGTAAACGATGTCTGCATCATCATTTGTTACGATTTTGCCATTATCAGAAACCAATGAAACATCGAATTTTGAAATATATATTTTATCAACGTGTGGCATCACTGATATTGTTGATTCAGTCCAAGTCGTATGACGGAACCATGTCGGATGTCGCCTAATTCCCTGTCCCCAAACTAGATTCACAACACCAACAATCGCAAAACGCAATTCACCGCTAAGGTGTTCGTTTGAAGGAAGCGGAATAGCCATTCCTGTCTTGTCTAACCCCATGTTTGTGCTTATGTTGTTGAATATATCATGCTCTTGTCCGATAAGAAAATCACCATCATCTACATTGATACCAAGATATATGAAAGCGTCATAGATTGTGTTTCCATTGTCAAGTATCAGATATTTATTTGCGGCCTTTAACTCATCCTCAGTCATCCACTCAAAATGCTTCTTGCCATTAACGACAGATTCGCAAGCGTATTTATCGCCGATTTGAAGTGTCGCAGCAATTACATCAATATATGGAATAGAGTCCCAATTCGCACCGTTTCCATAATATGAATGATTGCCATCAATCGAATATTTGAAACGACGGCTTAAATCACCTTCAGCACATGGTGGCGCAAGCAAATTCTTATTTTCATTCGGTGCATCAGCGTCAGTAGGGTAATTTTGTGTGTAGAACAAATCAGTATAATAACGTCCATCATCATTGTCATCACTAGATACACAACGACCGCTGATGTCAAGGCCTGAATTGATTCTGTTCTTAATATCATAGAACGTGTTGTTTTTACGCAAGAATACCTTTTCATCCACGTAATGGAATTCTCGATTTCCTGAGTTGGTTTGTGCGGTCCAATAGTTGTAGGCGTCTCCCGGATATCCTGAAAATCCCTGACTACCAGAGCGTTCATGCGCAGTCGTAAGTTTCAGCTTACCGCTAAAAACAAGGTAATTGGTAACGCTTGAATCAGCACTTGAGTAAACACCATCGTTTGCGTTTATGTACTCAATGCGCATTTTTGAATTCTGTATATCATGTTCATTCGGGTAAATGTGTGTCGCTACTGTTCCTGTCGGGATTCCGTATTCATTGTAAACTGTTTCTGTTGTAGGCGAATTTTCATCATAACCGTTTCCTTGTACATTGATTACTATATAGTCAGTGAACGATGTGATGTTCTGAACGTTTGATATATTCTTGTTGTTTGTCTTTTCGCCTGAACCAAAACTGAATACACCACTTGCCCATGGTGTTTTGTCAACGTATTCAGAGAGCAGCCATTGTTTGTAGCTGTTTCCACTTGCATCAACAGGAATTTGGTCATAATTGTTTTCACCGTTCAATTTGAAATGCCAATATTTCGATGATTTCACGTTGAACCACCATTCACGTTTCGTTGAACTGTCTGAACCACTGTAATCAGCTTCACCAATACCACCGTTGATTAAGTTGATAAACGCTTGTTTCGCTTTGTTGCCTTCACCTGTAGCAGCGTATTCGACCATGTATTTCTGATGTGCTGCGATGTCGGTAAGGTTTTCATCATCGAACGGTGAAAGGATAACGTCCTCGAATTTCGTAACTTTGTCTGTAACAATTACTTGATTGTACACATCACCCATTGAAATCTGTGTGCTATCATCACAGTATTCTGCTTTCTGAACAAGAACAGTATCATATGTTGATTGTTTCGTTTTTGTTGGATCCATCAGATTAAGCCATGTCACTGAATTTCCTGATTTCGCCGTTTCAATGTCGAACAAATAAAAGTCATATCCTAATTGAATGATTTTAAGGTTGAAGTATTTGCAGATTTCCTCGAGGATTGCTTCAAAATCCCAAAGATTATCTTCAGTGTCAGATAAAACCAACGACTCTGCTATACCCAATTCAGCGAACACATCTGTTGTGCCACCTACAGTTGATTTGCTTTGGTCGTACCATATAACAGGCTGATATGTGTTTGATACGAATCCTGGGATGTCATCCCCCCACGTGTAAATATGTATGTCTTGTTCTGAATAAGGTGTTACTGTTGGCATAGTTTATTGTATTATCCATGTATTTGTATTTGAGTCGTAAGCGTAAGTACTGCTGTCACGATGTATTATAACAGATGTTAGACCTTCATCTAACAATGCTGTTGTAATTACATTAAATGTTGATTGTGGAACGTTGTCTAATGTTATATATGATAATGATGTGCAACCATTGAATAAATTATCATAAGATACATTGTTTTCTAGAAGATTCCAATTTGATAGATTTAATGTAGTTAAAGAACTGCAACCGTCAAACATTCCTGCAATTTGATATACATTTAACATATCAAAATTAGATACATCCAATGATGTCAAGGAGCTGCAACCACTAAACATATAATACATACCCCACGACATATAAACGTGATAAGCAACTTTTGAAGTATCAAAATTAGATACATCCAATGATGTCAAGGAACTACACCCAGCGAACATTGATTGCATGTCTATTACATTTGAAGTATCAAAATTAGATACATCCAATGATGTCAATGACCTGCAACTACAAAACATTCTCGACATAGTTGTCATTTGTGATGTGTTTATAATTGATAAATCTAATGTCGTTAGTGATGTCATATCATAACACATACCGAAAAATGTTGGTACTTGTCCACCACCAAAGTGACCAAACTGTGTAACATTAGATGTGTCGAAATTATTAAAATATAGTTCTTCAACATTAGGTACACAAACTTGATTATTATTCCAAAAATAACATGTTGTCATATTTTGCATTACACTGAATGGCACATAATATACAAATTCTCTTGTTTCAGAATTATATTCATAGTCATATGCTGTTTCATTGATATATAATTTTGGTAACAAACCATTATTGCTTGGATTCTGAACAATTTTTCCACTAATGTTTTTAACTTTATTACCACGAACCCAATCACCTGTGTTCTGTGCTACACCGTTAACCACGCACCATGAGTAATTTTTGTAATAGATATATCCTGTGTCTTCATCTATATCAACATCATCATTTGCACCTTGTCTGAATTCATAATATGAACCGTTTGTCGTAGTATCAGGTGTTTCTGGTATCTGGTCACCTATGCCATCGCTTGACGCAACTTCCATCCCATTGTCATAAATTGTGAATGTAGTGTAGTGTTCATAATATTCAAATGGCTGTGGCAATGCACCACGTGTCCATCCATCAACACGGTTTACTGTACCTGTTGGAACAGGCAATACATCATCTGCGATGTCGGTAGTAGCACGCCAATCTCCCGTGTTTACATCCTGCGATGCTACATTTATATGTGCGTATTCGACATAATACGGAACACCGTCTATAATTTTAGTGTCTTCAGACGCAATCCAAGTCACTGTTTTCAATTCACCTTGACGTTCATTTCCTGTGTTTACACCTGTCGTTTCGTCTAACATCATGATTTCACTTTCAATCCCATAATAGGTGATTGTTCCATCATCGTTGACTACACGTGTAAAACCTGTTTCAACCCACGCCATTTCAGCTTCACCATAATTCACGTCAGGTAAGTTAGGAATCACGATTGTCTTTGTGTCCAGCTCCATCTGCTCGATGAACCATTTGAATGGACGAATTTGTGATTGCGCAAGTAATTCGCTATAATCTGTATTATCTGTTAAACGGCGCTCTTTCAACGTAGAAAGCATGTCAACACAGTTGATGTCTATGTTTTCCCATTCATGTGAATAGTTTTGGTTATAAGTGTTCGGTGTGACATAACCTGCAAAAACACAGTCGTTGTCCACCCATACATTCACCACAATAGACAAATTGTTGTTTGCGTAAAGGTATTCACCAAGCCATTGTTTTGATAACAATGAAATCTTACATTGTGTCTTGAACAGATGGTCAAACGTGTCTGATTGTTGTTGTGTGATTACGATTGGTGATTCACCTGCAAATTTTACGCTGTGTGACGTATCAATGTTTATGTTTGGTAATGTTATGTCTTTATTGTATATCGCAACTTCAACTGTGTGACGGTTGTCTTTCGTTGCGAATCTTCCTGTTATCTTGCTCATAGCGTTTTACCTGTTATTTTTTTATGGTTTTTCAAAACCACATATAAATCATCGCCCTTAATGCGGAATGTCGTTATTATATTGTCTGTAGGTACATTGTTGGTCGTGTTGATTCCGTTGTCAAGCAGGTTGAAAAGGTTTGACTGTTGTCGTTTGTTTAAAATCATTTCGCCTGAGTTGACACGTGCTATAATCTTATCACCTGAAGTTGAATTACCACCGACAATACCACCTGTTGCGAATCCTTTTGCTTGCCCAATCAACGCAAACAATGTCGCTGCGATTGCGACTGCAGCAGCTATACCTGCAATCCATCCCCATGGACCAAGACTACTGTTTTGTGCAGCAGCACTTGATGCTGCCTCGGCAGCATTTGCACCTGCAGCGGTGAATGATTGTTGTGCTTCAATTGATTTTGCAGCGGCATTTGTCGTTGAAACGTTTGCAGCGACTTCAGTTACTGCGGTGTTCGTCATAATTGCACCTGTTTCTTTTGCTAAGACTGCAGCATGTGCTTCTTTTGCGCCTGTAAGCAATTCAGTGACTTGTGTTAATTTGTTCAAGTTATCAATGAATGAAACGATTGAATCAATTATGCCAAAGCCTGTGTTCAGCACTTCAAAGAATGCTTCAAAACCGTCTTTGCAGTTATCAAGTCTTTCAGGCAGGTTAGCGAATGCGTCATACAATGAGTGCAATCCATCAGTGAATGATTGGAATGTCTCATAACCGCCTTCACGTACATTTCTTGTATATTCCTTGATGTCTTCAGACATTTCTGCGAGGGTAGCAGATTTCTTCAATTGTTTGATTGCGTCTTCAGTCAAACGGATTTGTTTTTGTGTTTCTTGCCATGTTTCAGGTGACACATGACCTTCTTTTTTGCGCAAATCATCAACGATTTTTTGGTAATGTTCAATGTCACGCTCGATTTTTTCAAGTGGTGATTTCTTATAGTCAAACGTGATGTCAATCATTGCAGGAACTTCAACACCAAGACCACTTGTCAATTCCTCAAGTGTTCCTTTCAGTTTTTTCAAGTCTTCAATCTGTTGTTGCTTGTTCCATATCACCATCATGTTACCTTCAATGTCAGGTGACAAGTTTTTCAGTTCAGATTCAATCATTGAAATCTGTTGGTCAATCCATGCTGCGCTACCTTCTTGCACACCATTTAAAAGGTTGCTTGTGTTCTGGTCTGTGCGTTTCACGATTTCATCAATTTCACGGAACTTTGTTACCCATTTGTCAAGTTCAGCACTACCTTTCGGCAAACGTGTGATGATTTCACCGATTTGTGTCTTTGCTTGTTTCATCATTTCAATGTCACCGTTTTGTGACAATGTATCGTATATATTGAACAGTTGAGTATCCACCTTCAACAGTTCATCGTTCCATTTTTTGAAACCATCGCTACCTGAAGGCAGTTCAGTGATTATGTCCTCTGCTAACTTGCGTGCTTCATTCAAACCATCAATGCTTGATTTGTCAATCAAGTTGAATTTCGCTTGTTTTGCAGTGAGTATCTTTTTACGTAATGTTTCAACCTTGCTTGTGTAGTCAGATGTCGTGCGGTCAAGTTTTTTCATTTCCTTTTCTGCATCAGAAATGATTGCTTCACATCCTTCTAACGTGTTCAATGTGCGTTTTACTTCATCATGTGTTGATTTTGTCGCTTTTGTGACTTTTGTCTGTGTTGATGCAATTGAACCTGCATTGCTACGTGCAATACGCAACATGTCATTGTAAAACGATTGGTCATCCTGTGCGTCTTGCATGTATTGTTTTAAGCGTTTGTATTTGGCCATGTTCTTGTCATAGTCTTCACCTGCCATCGCATTTGCGTATGCTTCATATGCGACTTTTGCTAACGCTTGATATTTCGCTTCTGCTTCAAGCGCACGGCAATAATACAACGTAGTTGTGGTCAATGCTGATTTCCATGCGTTCAAATCTTTGTAACGACCAAGTGAATCACCGTATTTGGAATTCAGGTCTTCAACCAATTTCTTTTCTTCTTGTTTCGTTCCTTTGAAATTGTTTACCGTGTTGATTAACCTATCCATTTCATCACGTGTTCGGATGTATGTTTCATAACCTGCTTTTTGTGCGTCATTTGCAGCAGAAACAGCCTCAGTCAAACCTTCTTGTTCTTCCTTTGCTTCATCCATTGAATCAACCCAAAGGTAAATTCCAGCACATAATGCTGCTATTGCTGCGGCTGCGAGAACGTATGGATTCGCTAACACGGCGACATTTAACGCAAGTTGTGATGTCGTTGCAGCATCAGTTGCCGCTGTTTGTGCGACAGTAGCCGTGGTTGCTGCGACTGTTGCGCCTGTGTTTGCTGTTGTCGCTGCTGTGTTCGCTGTCATTGCAGTAGTTTCTGCGACTTCAGCTGCGGTTGCAGCGGTTTTTGATGTTGTGAACAATGCGTTTTTTGCAGCACGTAATGCCGTCATCAATGCGCTCTGGCGTTGTAATGCGTTGCCGATGCCAATGATTGTGTTTGCTGCAGATTCAACAGCGTTAACAGCGACAAGTGCTTGAGCGAATTTTTTTGTTTCTCCACCTGCGAGTCCATACAATGACACAAGACCTTGCATTGAATCAGAAACGATTGATATACCTTGTTTTGCACCATCCCACATTTGCGTATCAGAAGCGATGTTTTTGATGTTTTCCATGACATCACCTTTCAAGTCAGTCAAACGTCCTGCGGTCTGTAATGCTTCATCTAACTGCGCTTTTAATGAACGTCCAAAATCACTGTTTCGTGCTGTTTGGTCGAGTTTAGAATATGCGTCTGCAAGTTCCAAAGCCTGTTTTCTTGCTTGTCGCAATTGGCCGTTGAAAGTCTGTGCCTTTTGACCTGTTGAAGTCAAAGATTTCCCAAAATTGTTCGCTGTTGATTGTGCTTGCTGCATTCCTTCCTTGAATTGGTTGGCATCTGCAGTGATAGCAATTTTAACATTGTTCGCCATTGTTGTCAGAGTTTATATTTTTTGCAAAGAATTGTTCCATTGCGAGTGCTCGCTCGTTCATCGCATTGTATTCTTCGTTTGTTAATGATGTTGTTTGTTGTTTTGTGTCGTTGTCGGTTGCGAGAGGTAAGATTTCCTGAGGTGTCTTGTGTTGACCTGACTTGAAATATGGAAGAAGTGAAGCATACATAATCATGCGTGACATTTCCCATGATGATTTGTCAGCATACGCAAGGTTTTTCGCTAACAACTCTAATTCGTATTCTGTGATTTCGTCCATGAAATACTCATAACTGACTACCTTGTATTGCACTACAAGAAGTTTTAGATATTCATGGACTGTTCTCAGTTTTTTGGTTGTTCCTCGTTTGATTCACTGTCTTCAGTCGTAGTGTCCTGCATTGCTAGGTTGTTTGTCAAATGATTAGTGAACCATTCACTGAATTCTTTTACTTTCTGTTCACCATTGTTTGAATCCAACCAATCAATGAATTCATCGTAATTGATTGTGATGTCAAGTTTCTTTTTCTGAATTGTCGCCATAATCGCAGAATAGAAAAGCACAATAAGGCTGGTGTACGAATTCATTGTTTCAAATGAAAGTGACTGCCCTATTATGTTCTCGTAAATGATGTATATTCTCATCGAATATGACAATGTGATTGTTTTGTTTTTAATCTTGATTTTCATAGCATTATGTTATATTTTTGTATGATAAAAGGCGATGCGGTTTGATGATGGCCGCACCGCCCTATGAATGATTATTGAAAATGTTTGTAACTTTTATACAAGAGAATCGCCCACACGTGAGATTGGACCTGCGCCTGTGAAAGTTGCAGTATAGTTTGCGTTTTCACCGTTGGGTGCATTCAACTGCAATGAGGTAATGTGACATTTACCTGTTAAGTATGAAGTTGCAGGTGCGTTCCATTCAGTTTCAGCGTCAGCTGCAGAATTTCCACCACGTACAAGGCCGTCTTTATCCCAATTTGAAGGTTTAGCAAATACCATGTCTATTGCTTGTTTTGCTACCATTGCGTCAAACAACGTATCATAGTTGTTAACGCCATTTGTGTAAGAGCAATACAAGTTTTCAGTGCTTGCTTCCCATGTGATGCGATTGATTTCTTGGGCACCCCACTGGCCGTGGTCCTTTGAAGAAACATCGCTCGTTTCTGTATTTAAGTTCAGCGTATGGTTTGTGGCAAACGCTACTGATTTGCCGTTTATCATAAGCATGATTTCTTGTCCTTTAATTATTGCCATAGTTAACTAAGTCAAATATATTTGTGTGTTTATTATAATATAGTAATTATCGTTTTTTAATTTTGTTTCAAATCCACTCAAAGGTGCATCTGAAATCAAGTTGTTGAATGAATACATCATTGTAGATTGTCTCATTTGCTGTTTCAAGATTGATGTCATACAAATAAGAATGTTTTTCGCTGTCACGCCATCCGTTACCTTGCAATGTTTCACGTACTTTGTCAGCAATCGTTATACCATCAACGTATGTGTCAGAAACAACAATAGTGCTGAAATTCACAGTGTCAATATGCTGTCCATCTTTTGATGATTGTGGCATGATTGATGTGCGCAAAATCACCACGAATGGGAATTTACTTGAAAGACGTGCGTCAACAGGGTAAAACTTATCAATTGGAATCATTTGCATCAATTCTTCATCTGATTCCAAAATCTTAAGCAAATATTTAGTGATTAAAATTGAATGTGTCATGAGTTGTTGATTTCATCTATTGTTTTTTCGATTGCGTTTTGAACGTTTTCAAATGCGATTTGTTCAGCACCAGAAGTTGCATGTTTGAAAAAATACCAACCACCAATGCGGCCACGATTTGCACCTGAGCGAGTTTTACGCTCTTTTGTCCTCGCTTCATACATGCGCAATAAATATGTGCGGTCGTTATGTCGAGTGTCACCCAATATATGCGCAATACCAGTCGGTTCTCCCTTGACCAGAAATCCCCTTACACCGTAATACATAGGCACACCATTACGCATTGGTTTCATGCCATTAAAACCGCTACTTGCGATATTAGCAATTGTTGATTGCATGATTTGGTTAACAGTTTCACTGACACCATGGCGAGCTGCCTGTTTTACACTATTATCAGTAACACTCATCAAATCACTGATGTATTTTGTAAGTTTTTCACTTTCATCCAGTGCGATGATACGTGGTGGTTTCGGTGCTTTTCGATTACTCATTGACTAATGTTGCTACAATTGTTTTATTGTTCATTATGCGGTCATCGTCAATATCAGTAATTGACCACATTCTGTCTTTATATTTTATACGGTCGAATTCACGTACATCAACATATTTTCGCACGATGAATGTTTTTGTCGCTGTATATTGTGTTTCATAATTGATGTCTGACTTATTACCTGAATTGTGTACTATTTGCGCACGAGTATCACATAAAGGCTTATAAAAATCAACAGATTCACCGAACTCATTCCTTTGTGAAACGAGTCGCAATATGGTAATTTTTGTGTCTAATGCTCCTGCGTCCATATTAAATTTGTGAAACAGTATAATTTTTGTATTGTGAAATCAAAAAATCATAACCAAGTGGAACTGCACTTGTTGATGCGAATGCAACGCTTTCACGATTGCGATACCAATGAGCAACATTCATAAGTGCGGCATGAATCAATGGGGCGGGAAGTTTGCCTCCATTGTCCTTTACTATAGCGTCAAGGTTATCGTCAACATTCTTTGCTAATATTTCTTCTGCAACAGTGCCAAGACCGATAAGGTAATTGTCCTCGTCAGTGAAATATGAATCAATGTTGCATTGAGTTTTAATCATTTCGAGTGTCAAATATTTCATGTGCTCATTTGTTTATTTTATAAGAATGGGTGGGAGTGGGAATTATACCCATCCCCACCCATGAGTTTGCTATGAAACCAAGAGTTTTAGCAAAATATGTTGAAGTTTAATTGTTTGTTGCAAATTATTCAACATCTGTAGTTCCATAAACAAGCGCTTCAGGACGTATGAACTTGAAGTCCACGTAAGCACTGATTATCAAACGTACACAACCTTGTAATGAAACGCTGTACGGATCTACGAGAATGTCGGCGTTCTGCCAAAATACAACAACCAAGTTGCTCCAGTCACCATAAGCGAACATGTTAGTTGCAACGTGTGTAGTTGATTCAGCGGGAGTGCCATCCATTTCGTTATTTTCATATACATTGCCTGTATTGTTGGTATTTTTAATCATGCTACGGAATGTCGCCTTGCTCTTTGGGGAAAGAACATAGCGCATTGCACCGTAAACATTTGCGTCTTCAACGTCAGATTCCATTTCGCATAAGTCAGCGTATGATGCAACTTCTTTAGCAGTTAAGCCATTGAAAATACCTGCAGGTGCGCCACCTGTTGCTGCATTTGCAGAGAATACAGTGTCTTCAAGGCGTTGTGTCAAAGCATTTACTAATTCAGCACGTATCATATTTTCAACACCCAATGAGTCTTGCAGTAACATTTGACGGCTGATGTCCACGTAGCTCGTGAGACGGTGAGGAGTTAATTTAACATTTGAGAATGTACCTGCACCATCCTGTGCATTGCTGATTTCTGTGCCCCAATACACATTTTCTGCGCTCATTTTAGGGATTTGTAAATCACCAACAGCGCCAGTAATTATGTTAGCACCTAATGCGCTCATAACGTTTTTACTGTGTAATGGTTCAAGAATATTTGTGAAATCGGTAACTACAACGTCCTGACCTTCCGCAGTGACTGTTACCACAGCCCTGTCTTCAATCTTTTCACCCAAAGGCAATACGATTTGACCTTGCTGTTCCAAACCTGCAGCACGCATGTCAGCAGCAGCTTTGTCAATAACTGCTTGTGTTGCTTCGTCAAAATTTTCTCCGTTTACAACTGAACGGATTGATTTAAGTAATGAAAATCGTTTTTCCATGGTTTTACGAGTTTTATTTATTTTTATTTGTCTGTTTTCATCTTCAGTTTCGTTTTCTGAAGTTCCTTGTTTGTTTTCTTCATCATCCTCAGATTTTGTTTCATCTTCGGTGTTTTCTTCTTGTGTTTCTTCGTCTGAAGTTTCATCTTCAGTGCGTTTTTCATCATCACAGTTTTCGCAGTCTTCACCTTTTTGTTCAACTGTTTCATCCTGTGTTTCTTCGTTCTTTGTTTCTTCGTCATTGATGTTTTCATCTTTGACTTCATCGTTGCGTGTTTCTTCGTTCATATTATCGTTTTGTTTTAATTTTTCAACCATTTCTAATGAGCGAGCACTAACTGATGTCGTTGGATATGCGGGTGAGAATACGGGTGACACTTCGTATAACATGAAAATGTCTGTGATTTCACGAAATATCGTTCCATCATCTCGTTTTGACCAATTTTCACCTGTTCCGTCTGGGTTCATTGAAAATGCGAATGATGTACCGTACATCTCATTGCGTTTGATGTGCTCAAGCAATTCATCACCGATTGAGGTGTTTGGTGCTTCGAACTCATACCACAAACCGTCTTCACGAAGTTCAAGTTTCAATGTGTTTGCTTTACCATTACGTGCAAGAACTTGTTCACTATTATGATTATAAAAAGCGAATATGTCACTGTTTTCAATCTGTTCACGTGTGATTGCGTTTGGACGTATAACTTCAGTAAAGCCCATGAATACGCTTTCTTCGTTGAATCGGATTGCATATCCTGAAACAACACGGCCGTTTGACTCAAATTGGTTATTCAGTGAGCGAATTTCCTTGTTGTTCATCGTTATTGTCTTCTGTTATATTTGTTCCGTTTATCTTGTTTGTGTTGATGTCAGTGTATGGGATTACTAATTCATCGCCTCCGTCAACTGGATTCAGGTCAAGTACATAGCGTGCTTCGTTGATTGTCATTATACCTGCATTTACAAGTGTCTGTAAATAATTCGCCATGCTGTTTTTATCTGCTTTCAACAACACCTGTTCATCAAAACTTGAATATAAAACTGTTGAATTGTCAAGCAGTTTTCTGTCAATTTCTTCAGTCATCATATTGATGATAGGTAACAATGTATGACCGACAAATTCAATGTTTGCTTGTTCGATGTCTGAATAGCTGCTGTGGCTCAAATCTCCGAGTAAAATCGGTGATATGTTGAAGAAACGTGCTATTTCAGTCAAGTTGTAACCACGTGTTTCAATCATTTGACTGTCTGATGCTGAAGATGATATTGATGAATACGAGCTATCCCCCTCTGTAATAACAAGGCCACTGCCACCAACACCATGCACCTGATTCCATGCTTTACGGATTGATTCTTTCTGGTCATTTGTCAAACGTCCTTGGAAAGATAAAATTCCGTTCAGATTACAACCCGATTTGAAAAACTGTTCAGCAGATTTTTCGGTGAAACCTGCCAATTTAATCGTGTCACGTGCAAACCAAAGGAAACCACGTCCTTGAATAGCATCCGAACAATTACGTGTGAAATGCAACATGTCATGTTGTGTTACAACACTTGGTACACCTTTATGATTTGATACTTGATATGTTACGATACCATTCAGTTTATCGTAATTTATTGTAACATCGTTTGGTTCTAAATACTGTAAATTTACAGGTGTTCCACTTTCATCACGGTGAACTAAAATGTAACTATTGCCTTTCAATAACACGTCCCAAACTAGCTGTTTCATTATGTTGAATTTCGACATCAACATGTTATAGAAAAGACGTGAAACATTGTGATTTTCAACGATTGTACGTTTGTTTTCCTTTATCTGTTTTACATATATAGGCATCAACGCAATAGAATTGCTAATCAATTCCATAGCAGCATATACAGCACTAAGAAACAGTCCTGAATCAACATGGAATTTTCCGAAAAGCAACGAATCAGCATAAGGTGAGAATATTTTAACCTCATCTTGTTTTTCCTGTTGCTCAACAGGTTGTGTGTTTTTATTACGTTTAAAAAAATTCATACTATATTACATGCGTTTACATATAATATAGTATAAATCGAAAATAATTTTTATTTCAATATTTTACGTGAAAATCAATAGATTATGCTGCGTTTTTCCCATGTGCCATGTTCCATCTTCGTTGTAAACACGATGTGTTCCCCTTTTTTTATCACTTATTTTTTTGCGTGATTTATCAGAATGTTTCATCGTTTTTGTTTTTGAATATTTTCTTCCTTTAACCCATCCTTCATTTAATAATTTGATTAACTCTTCACCTTTTTTACGTTTGTCCTGTTTAAGTTCATCATTATATATCCATTCTAATTCTGATACACTTTTACTAATTCCTTCTTTTATTTCAGGATGTTCATCATAAATTTTTTGTAATTTTTGCTTTTGTTTTTGTTTTTTACCAGGAGTTTCCCAACTTTTTAATTGTGCTTGTCTATTTTTTTCTTTAACTTCAGGTCTATTTTGTGCAATTTTACCTGATTCACTAACATGTTTACGATATTCTGGGTCATTTTCATATTTTTTTCTAACAGCTATACCTGTTTTTTCTGAAATTAATTTTCGTATTTCTTCACGTTCTTCTTGTGTTAAACCAGCACGTGGATTTCCGTTTTTTCCGCCTTCTGCAACATTATAACCATTAGGGGCAAGTGAATTTCTGAATTTGATACGTTCAACTTCAGCTTCATTCAGTAAATCGTAAAGGCCTTGTTCTGTTTCATGTTTATACGTTGCTACAACTGTGTATTCAAAATTTTCAATTCCATGTTTTTTGATTGCACGATGAAACAAACTATCGCCTTTTGCTTTTACATGGTCATTATAACGTCTTTTTGGATGTGTCGTTTGACCAACGTAAAACTTACCATCAAGTTTGTTTCGCCATTCGTAGATAATTCCTTTTTTCATATCAAATATTTATTAGAAATCACATAAATAACATAGTAAATTCCTATAAATATTCAATTTAGAACTATTAAAGTGTGTTAATCAACAACAGTAACACCAAATACATTGCCTTGGTCAATTATACATGCAGCAAACGCTTGTATCATGCTGATGCATACGTCAATTTTACCTGATTTCGCACCACCTTTAGCGGGTTTGCAATTATCATTGTGGTCGAATTTCAATGTCGCATTATCGAAACAGAACGATGTCACTAAATTATCATCAATCACAACATTTCCCATAAGTAGTTGTCTCTGGAACTCCTTAACATAGCGTGAAAAATTGCCGATGGACTGGCTGAATGGCTCACAATTGATGCCTAATTCTGTCATATCAATTGCCCACTGTGTTGAATTCCAATTGTCAAATAGTATATTACGTATGAAGATTATATTATCTACTTCACGTATTTTTTCGATGATGTAATCATAATCTGTTACGTTTCCTTCAGTGACTTCTATCTGTTTTTTGCGTCTCCAATTGAAATAAAGTTCGTGATTGATGCCTTCCTTGAGGCAATCTTCTGGGATAAACGTCCACGACTTGAAATAGTATTTGCCTTCAATCGGTGCGCATACACTGATTGCTGTCAAATCTGATACTGCAGCAAGGTCAACACCACCATACAGTTCTTGTGCGCCCATTTCGTGCAAATCTTCGATTTCAAACGGTTTCATATTGCGTTTTATCAAATCGTGTGACAGCCAAATATCTTCGCTTTGACACCACATGTTCAAGTTTTTTGTACGTACACCAACTTCAAGTGATGAATTATTCTTTGCAGCATTGATTTCATCACGTAAATATTGAGTGTAAACTGTTTCACCTAAACTTGGGCATGCCTTTTTCCAAATTTGTTCATTATCCCATGCGTCATCATCGTCTAATTGGAATATCATTGAAAATGTGGTATCGTCTTGCTTTTGTCCACGCAATATTGCGATTGAGTTTTCCCACATGCTGTAACATGGGTAATCACCAACAAGGAAACCTGCAGTCGTTATCGCACACATTATCGGTTCTTCTCGTGCGCCTTGTGATGATTTCATGACATTATACAACGACCAATCCTTCATTGCGTGCATTTCGTCAAGCACACAAATTGATGAGTTGTAACCATCAAGCGTCATTGAATCACTTGAAAGAATTTGAATTTTTGAACTTAAAACTGGTATGCGAATTTCTGAACGATAACGTTTGAAGATTTTCTGGTCTGGGTCAATTGATTTACAAAAATTTGTTGTCATGTTGAAGGCGATTCCGGCTTGCTTACTAGAATTGCTGATAAAATCAATTTCTGCTTCATGATTTCCGTCAACTAACAATGCTGCAATACATATCGCACTCATCAAACATGTTTTACCATTCTTTCGTGAAACCATACAGAACACGTTGCGTGTAACACGTAAATCATTGCTTTTCCATTTGAAACCAAACAGATTTGCGATGATGAATTGTTGCCACGGCAATAACTTGAATGGTGTTTTATTGAAACGTCCTGCAGTGTGTTTCAGTTTATATATTAAATTGATTACTTTATCAACAGTATCAATGTCAAAATACATGTCATCACGCTCTAAAAACTCAAAGAAACGCTTACATGCTAAACGGACATATTCACCTGCAACGATTTTGCCGTTAAGCACACCATTTGCATAGTCAATATATCCTCGAATGTTATATGTTTTGTCTTTTTTATGGTATCTTGGTTCAATATTCATAACTAAAATTTCCACAATGACCACTGTGCTGTTACACCTGCGTGTGGTCGTACTTTTCCATCTGTGCTGATACCAACACCGATTGATGGACCGATAGAAAAATGTGTGTTTTTCTGTTTTTTGCTCGGTATCGTGAAACCTGTAAATTCATCAAATGTGACATACGGATTTTTTGATTTGATGTAAACTTTGTTGTCTTTATCTGTAACGATGGTGTAATCAAATCGTGTGATGTCTTTCGTGATACCCATTGAAAGCGAATCATTGTAATAATTCACGTTGCCTTCAAGCTCACGCCATTCATCGTTGAATGCGAAATCATGTGTAAAACCACGTGTGATTGTGTCGTATTCAACGATATATGTTGTATCATGTAATTCGTTTGTTATTACACCACTGAATTGTGTCGCATTTGTTATGTTTTTCTTTTTGACAAGGTTTTTTAAATCATTTACTTCAGCATATAAATTACTATTCAACTTTTTTAATTCATTGATGTTTTCAAGTTCAAAAACACGTTTTTCTGCAACAAGCATGTCTGATTTTGATTTGAAATAATTCACGCTGTCGGTCAATGCTTCAATATTGTTTTCGTATCGCTGTTTATTTTCATTGCATTGCTTTAAAGACATCAAAAACATCGCACTAATAACCACAAATGCGAGGTAAATAAGTATGTCCTTGATATGTGTTTTGATAAAGTTTTTCATGGTTTTAGAAAACATCTGGGTGGGCAATTATTTCCCACCCAAATGTCAAAAAAGATATTATTATTCGGCTGCTGTAACCGTTAATGGGAATGATGCACCATAGGTTAAGCCATTAACTGTATATTCTGCACTGATTGTGCATTCGCCTTCACTAACACAGGTTACTAAGGGACAATATAATGGGTCTTCACCTTCAAAACCTTCATTTGCGTCATGCCATTCAATAGTTGCAACTGACTCATCATCTGAAGACACTGTGCAGTTTTCTGTGTCTTGAACTTCAACTTCTTCACCTGAATCACGCACGCCGAAATACAAACCTACTTCAATTTCTTCACCAACAGGTCGTTCAAGTCCTCCTTCACAATCAAACCAAAATTCAGTTACGGTGTCTTCTCCATGAGATATTTCATCACCTAAATAAACACGAATTTCGGTGAAACGCACACGATTGCTTAATACAAATTCGATTGAAGTATTGGTGCCATCTCCTGTATAAACACCATTTGGTGCGTCCGTATCATCAAAAGAGCCATTGCCTATTGACAATGCCATATTTGAACATGCGTAGTTTTCTACACCATCAAATTCAATTTTTGTGATAAAGTTAGTAGTTCCTGTTATTCTTAATACGGTTGCACCATTTTGAATACGGTATTGAGAACCACCTATATACCAATTATCGCAGTAGATGTCAACGCCATCACCAGATAAAGTTCCTTCACCACTTGAACCAATTGTTGTAGGAAGATTACCAGTCGCAATTGTTGGATTGAATGTTATATATTGTTCAGGTTCAGGTGTAGGTTCAGGTTCAGGTTCAAACGAACCTTCATTTGAGACTGCAGACACATTGTAAATGTAACAACGGTTTCCACCTGTGATGCTTATTTTAACTGTTGATGTTGTTATATTTGTGAATGTTACTGTGTAATCAGCTGCTGTGTCAGTAAGCGTGAACTCGTTTGCACCTTCTTCATCAACTGTTCCGCTTCCAATAAGCTCAACCAATAAAGTATTATTTATTGTTGTTCCTGCTGAATTGCTCCATTGTTTTGCGTTAACCGTCACAGTCAATGTTGCATCAGTATTTATCATGCTTATGTCTGGTGATGTTATATTTCCTGCTACGTTAGTTGTACCAATTTTAACACCACCTCCTGGTGCTACATATACCTTATTACCTGTCCAACCTTGATTGTCAGTGTAATTGTCTAATTCTGATGAAATATCAGTGCTTCCGTCTCCTTCAGCTTGAATTTCATCAAATGTTTCATTAAGCAATTCAATTACAGGAACAGTCACGCTATATGAAGCGACTTCGCTGTCTTGCCACCCGTATGATGATGAAACTTTCGCACGTATCACATCACCTGCGCTGCATGATACTGCAATATTATTATATTGAGTATCAATTGTTTCACTATTTAAACTGTAATAAATCGTGTAGCCTGTTGAACTCATATAATTTCCATTGTCGGGATCAGAAGGAAATGATGCGATGTTGATTGTGAAGTTTTCGTTTGTTTCATCGTAACTGATAGTTGGCGTTGGTAATTTTTCACTTCCAACTACGTGATAATATTTCGTTACAACATCTGATTTATCAGCGTAATTAGTTGCAGCAATCCAGAAATTGTATTGCGAATTGACGCTTGTGTCTGAAATCGTCAATGATGTTCCTGAATTACCCGTTGTAGTGTCGGTGCCAACACCGTATTTCACGTCAAGGTCTGATACATAAGTTGTATCTGTGCGTGAAATATTCACGGTCAAACTTGCTGATGTCGTTACTTGTGAATTTTGGTTCACGGTCGGTGCAGCGTTTTTCATTTTCAGCGTGTATGTTGCTACATCGCTGTCAACATATCCTGACGCTTTGTATTGCAAGGATACGGTATAATTATAACCGTTGTTGATTGCTGTTGCGCTTGGTGTGATGTAGAATGTGCTTCCTTGCTGTTGAATATTGTTGACATACAACTTCGCACCTGTCGGTAAATTTGAAACTGTGAATTCTGTGCCCAAATAAACGGTTGCACCTGACTCAACACCATCAATCACAGGCGTTTCAAGTTGAGGCAAATCCTGAATGAGTTCAGGTTGTTTAATTATTTCTGTGTTTGCTAAATATATCATAATCTTATGCTGTTATTTTTATCCATTTATCCTGTGTCTGGTCGTATTGATAGGTGTCGTTGTCACGATATATGACCACACTTTTATCTAATTTTGTTGTTGTATAGTCTGTGATTTTGTTGAATGTGTCATTATCAACATTGTTCATCGTGATTGATTCCAATTTCGGTGTATGGTCGAACATTCCACCGTAAGTGGTAAGGTTTGACAAATCCAAATTTGACATGTCGATTGTCAATAATTCACTACACCATTGAAATATGTAACTCATATCTGTGACACCGCTTGTATCGAATGTAGATAAATCAATATGTGTCAACGATTGACAGTAAATAAACATCGTCTTCATGTTAGTCAAACGTGGTGTAGAAAACATTGACAAATCAACTGATTCTAACGCATAGCAACGGTCGAACATTGACTGCATCGTTGACACGTATGTTGAATTGACATTCAACAACGACACATTTTGCAATGTGTTAGCGTTTTTGAACATCCATGCCATTGACACACAATTTTGCGTGTCTGATTGAGAAACATCGAAATACTTCAAATCTGCAAGGTTTTCACACATCGTCTGCATGGTTGATGGTGCGAAATCTAATTTCAATACAGACATGATTTTGCTGTCTTTATCGAATTTGATACTCGTTGCGTTTGATGGTATTGTTTCAACAAAGAAGTAATCACCATCAGTTGTTACGGTCAACGGATTATTCGTGTTATAATACACCGTAGGTGATTGAACGTTTGTGCTATCGAATTTGCCGACTATTTTGTAATCGGCAAACTCGTCAAACACCATATCGTATCCAGAATATTCCTTCTGGATTTTGTCGGTCCCATGATAAATGGCGACAATATTATCTGTGCCTTGTTTTATCATACCTCTTTAATCATATATATTGTTGATGCGTTAACCGTTCCACCTGACACGTAAGCATTATATTCTGCCTGCGTGCAAACAACGATTGCAGGTGTGCGTGATTCAACATAAGCGTATGTTGTGTAGTACGTTGCTGCATCAGATTTTGTCTGGTACGGTGTAAGGTCGATTTGTTGCGCTTCGTCATCGGTTGTAAGATACAATGTGTTCGGATCCTTAACTTGAATGTCTCGTAATTGAGCATTCGTACCTGTCCAGATGTATGATGCATTAACAGGTGAATTAGATGCTAACATAACACCACCTGAAGTTGCAGAATGTATCGCTTGGTCAACGTAATTGAATGTTGCGTATTTATCAGAAAGTTTTTGAGTACCTTCATAAATACCTTGAGTCGTGAATTTACCCAATTGTGTCATTTGTAACGTTGTTCCATTTGGTGCAGCATAACATACGATTTCGTTTTGAATGTTAACGCCACCTGTTCCATCAGATGTACTTACCAACGGAGCGATGATTTGACCTGTTATCGTTTGGTTTGTGACACTTCGACCAATTGTGATTGAGCGTTGTTCTTGACCTGCGATGTCAGTCAAACTTGAAGCACCGAAATTGAATGTTTTGGTTACAGGAATTGTTTGTGCAGTTGTGGTTGTCACATAATTTGACAAATCATTGCTTGTTATATATGATTGATTTGACAAATAATCATAAGAAACATAATTTGATGTATCAATTGCGCTTAAACGTGCGTCAACGTATGCGTAACTTGTATATTTATTACTTAAATATTCACCTTGTTCAACGATACCACCACTTGTGATTTTCGCCATTTGAACTAATGTAGGTGCTGTTGCGTCAACACTCGAAATGCGTTCAAATACTATTTCATTTGCTGTGTTATGTATTGATTGCAAGTTATCGGTATATGATGTACTTGGTGCAATGATTTGGCCTATGATTGATTGATTCATCGAACCACGTGCAAACATGCCTGATTTAGCTACACCTTCTGCATTGTCACCGTAAACAACATCAAAACCAACATTGTTGAACGTTGAATCATTTGTGAATGTCTTTGGACCTGTTATTTCTTGCTCGGTGTCAGTTGTGACAACAGTTTCAATGTCTAAATCTTCGGTTGAAATATAGGACATGTTTTCAAGTGCTGCATAACTAACAAGTCCATCAACATGTTCGGTAACATATGATTTCGTTGCCATATCTGCAGTAACGTTTTCAACATATTGCGTTGATGCATATGATGCTGAATTGATTTGTGATTGCGTAACATACGGTTGCAACTGTGTTTCAAGTGATGATTGTGAAACTAAATTGCTGACATCTGGAATTACAATTGAATTTACTTTTGTGTCAACGTAGTTTTGTGTTGCGTATGACATACTGTTGATTTGTGATTGGGTAACGTAGCCTAAATCACTAATCTGACCTGCTGTAACGAAATTTTGATTGTTAAGGTATGCATACGATACAAATTCTGATGTATCAACTTCAGGAACATCATTGATTGTGATGTAACCCATCGCTTGTAATGCTTCATATGAAACTAAATCACTCGTGTCAATTTCTGGAACATCATTGATTGTGATGTAACCCATTTCGTTGAGTTGTTCATGTGACACGTAAGAATTTAATGTTTCATTCAAATCATCGGTTGTTGTGAAATACGAAAGCGCTTCATCGAGCTGTGAATTATCCACAAATTCACCTGCAAGTTCACTTTCAAATATTTCAAGCGTGCTATCAAGGTATGATGTTGTTACATAACTTGATAAAATATTGTTTACTTCACGCATATCATAATAGTTATCATCAATCGCATTCTTATCATAATAGTTTGCTGTCAAATATGCCAATGTAACCATGTCATCTTGTGGTATGACACTTGAACCGCCCATTTTGATTAAAGCAACATCGGATAATACACGAATGTTCAAATTATAGACATCGTTAACATACTCAGCAAGTGTAGTGCCTGCTTCTTCAGTTGAATTTACAAGTTGAATCAAACATGGTGAGAATGTACGGCGATTGCGTCCGTTCAACTTAAATTCAATCGTTACACCATAAGTTGTAGTCTGTAAATAACCTGCAATGACATCCGCTAAAAGCGAACCTGTTGAATTTATCGTATGGTCAAGTTTTATGCGTTTGCCATTGCTATTGACCAAATACAAATTCACATCAGTTGCAGCGTTTAAGTCCAAAACAGACCAAACTCCAGTTTCTGCATCTTGAAGTTCAGTTACCGTAATGTTCAATGAGAAATCATTTCCTGCGGTAATTTTGATTACTTCAAGTTTTTCATCTTCTGTGATTAATTTGCTCATTTTGTTTGTTGTGGTATATTTCTTAATCTTCTAACAAAGAAGCAATCATATCCTCTGCGTTCACAGGTTGGTTTTGATTGTTCTTCGCTGTTGTAAGTCTTGTTTTTGTTGCTGGATTAGTTGCGAACATTTTTGATGTCGCAATGATTTGATTTGATGCGCTGTTAAGAATGTGGTAATAACGTGATTGGTCAACTGGCTTTTCTGCTGTGCGCATTTTCTCACGTGCCATAAAAAATATTTCAACCCATGTTGCAATCATGTCTAATGAGATTAACCACGCATCATCAATTGCGCCATAATCACGTGTTAGTGAATCAATCAATTTATCCATATACTCACGCACATTGTCGTTTTCATTTTTGTAGCGTGATTTAATTTCTGTGTTTTTCATAGCAATATTGTGTGTTATTTTATTTAATCGTAAATTTGGTGGCTGAGATGCACCAGGAACGCACTTTTTTGTTTCTGTGATATGTTTATCATCTGATAAAATTGGGTGTCTTAGGACGCAAAAATGTCAACCCAAAAAGTGAAATTCGTGTAAAGGAAAGCAGCGCGGTTATTTGGAACATCTTGCATTTTGTGAAGCCGTGGCGGGGTTATTTTTGTTTCGATTGCGTTATATTTAATATAGCATTTTTGTGGATTAGATTTTGTTCGCTGCGCTTGTCGTATGTCAATCATTTTATCGTGTGTTTATTGTTTTCAATAAAAATGTTACCTCATAGAATTTTTTATATCATTTATATATAAATCAATTAAAATTTATATGAGGTAACATTTTTGTCACAACACCGATAGGTATTGCGATTTGAGCCATCTTGACTGTGTCATTTTGGTTATTTTCGTATAATCACGCAAATCAGTCAAAGAACCGAATTCTTGACCTGTTTTAAGATTGTATTTAGTCAACAGTTTTTCAGGCATTTTATCAGTAACAACACATTGTTTCGTACTTGAGTTCACCACGTTTGCAATACGGTAATCTTTTATCTTGCGTACACATTCATTGAACACATACATCGTTTCGTTCTTCGATATGCGAATGTCTTCAACGTGAGATATTCTGCTTTCAAACTCAATCATCGGAAACAACGATGATTTGTCAACACCAATCACATCAAACAAATAATCGTATATTGCATCATTCATGTTGATGAACATATAGCAATAACGCCTGAAACGGAATAGGTAATCACCATCAACACGTTTGAACTGTGCGTCTTCGTTTGTGTTAGCGTTGTATATCATGTACACATAAGCACACACAATATAATAATCTATTGTGGTTATACCTGATTTGTCGCATACATCAATCACACGTTGTTCAACATCATCGTTGTTTGCGCACACACGAACCCAACTCATCATTCGCATTTCAGCGTAATCAATCATACCTTCATTCATGTTCTTCAACAAACGCACGCACAAATGCAGTGCGTCATTGTTCTTTGTGTACATACACCAATCGGTTTTAATCAATTCACTGAACAACACGATATGGTTGTCGTGTATATATTTCATGTCACGTTGCCATGAAACGATACGTGCATCATCATTATGCCATGTTATTTCTTCATCATTGTGCAACGCAAACAACGTCTCAGATTTTATTTTCCTGTCTTTGTCTTTATATTCTTTGTTCAGTTTCTTTGACGCTTCAAAATCACATTCAGACCACGACAATGGTTTTATCTGGTTGATGTCGCATTCAACATAGTTTTCAGTCAACATCTCACGTTTGTATTCAAGTGATGAGTTGTACAAGTCGCACATCTTCATCAATGCTAAAACAGGAATGTCTGCATCGTTGTTTACGGTGATTTCGTTTGAACCGATTACAATGCTTTTGTCACGTACAGTCGCATCTGAATACTGCACATTCAACAATTTCGTTTGATGTTGCAAAAGTTTTTCTTTATTCAGTTTATGCGTGTTGTTTTCATCGTTAGGCATCAAAATATTAAACACTTTTATGTCTTTTGAATTTCGCCATCTACCAATCACCTGAATATCTTCTTGCCATGTATGGTTCCCGATTATGATGCAAGAGGTTTTACAGTCATCGTTCAAATCATTGCCAACACCGAAATAACAGCTTGATATTATCACGTCAAACTTGTCTGCAAGTTCATGGTTCGTGTCAATGTAAATCATATCACCGTTGTCGCTTATTGAATCAATGTTGCGTTTATGGTAAATGCACACTTTCATATTAGGCAACAAATCTGCGAGTTTACGGCATTTACGTAACGATATGTTTGAATCGTATATATACACTTTACGTTTTTCTTTACGCAGATACTGTATCAGTGTCAACAATGAACTGATGTCGAAATACTTCATTTTTTCGTTTGGCCTAAACCGAACATTCTTGTAAAATATTTTGCGCTTGTCAGTTTTCACTACTTTTATCGTGTTCACATCATCAAACACGTTGATTTCATCAATTGGTGTTCCTGTCATAAGCACTACAGGAATATGTTGTGCTGCTTCTTTCAAAAACACAATCATTTTCAACAAATCATCACTTCGATACGATTCTTTTGTCAACAAATGGCTTTCATCACAAACGATGTAATCAATCTTATTCCATTCAATGTCTTTGTTAGGATCCAATTCAATAAGTTTCTTGTAATTCGATGCGCATAATCCAACAGGTAACGACTCACTCCAGAAATGATGACTTTCTTTGAATATCGGTATATTAGTGTCACCGAATTTGTTGTTAAGCACAGCGTTGTATGGTTCAGTGATGATTGTCGTTTTCATCATCGCACAGTTCATCACATCGTCACTCAACATTTTGTCACGTTGTTTCCATATTGTCGTTTTACCTGTACCGACACCTGAAATCAACAGGTTTATGCCGACTTTGAAATACGAAAAAAGTTCATCGTATTTGTCACCAAGGAATTCATCGTCATTCAATCGTATCACATGGTCGTATTTTTCTTCAATCGTGCGTTCATGTGTCTTTGTCTTGTATGTTATATTGAAACCACAGTTTTCGTTCAGCCATTCAATCAGTCGTATGTTTGGTTTCGCATTGTCAAACTGATGCCATGAATCAACAAAACGCAGCCAATCGCTCGGGTCTTTGTCATAGAATTTCGGGTGTCGCCAAATCTGTTTTACTGTTTCTTTATCATAAAAGAACAATAACGTGTTGATGATTTGATTACCTGACCAAAACTTGTCTTCATTCGATTTGTGACGGAAATAGAACGGACCTTTTGATTTTTCTAAATCAAAGTCACATGTTTCAATGTCAATGCCATCATAAACGAAATTGTTGTCTTGTGTTGTCGTTTCGTATTTCTTCAGTTTCTTTTCGTATTCCTTTTCATACCATTTGTTGTATTCATCATAGATGCGTTTTTGTGTGTCGTTCATCAGAAACACACTTTCATCATCAACGATGATTTTATGTTTGTTCTCGTTATGTGTGAAAATCTCGTTTACAACATCATCATAATCAAACACGAAATTCGGGTTGATGAATGGTTCAGTGTCGCACACTGTTATGTTCAACGTTTGTGTTGGCTTGTCCATCGCTGTGTCAATCTGCGTGTATTCCAAATCAACGTAGTTCAGACGGTTCGCTAATTCAACTAAACATTCAAACACAGCGAATGATTTACATTGGAAGTTCAGGTGGTACAATGTTATGATGTCTTCGATGTCATCAACATATTTGTTTATTTTACTTGCAGTCCATACATGCGTTCCATTTCCTCCAGTTGACAATGTGACACCAATGAACCAATCGTATTTGCACAGTTTCTCATAACATATCTGTTTCAATACGTTGCCTATTTCGACACGTTGTTCTTTTGTGTAATGCGAATGGTCTGAGTCAATATCAATTCCTTGAAAACCGTTGAATTTCGTGTACGCTAAATTCGTTGTTATCTTGTATTTCGTTCCATCTTCATGTTTTATGTCTTCATATATCGTGTAACGATGGTCTTCAGAAGGATACAGTGAATGTGCGAAATATTTAGGTTCAAACTGAGGTTGTTTTTCATGTTGTATTTCTGCTTTGCGTTTGAAGTCACCGTTTGCTATATAATACAGCACATCACGCATAGTGCATCGTTCAGCGTCAATCGTTTTTCCGTTTTTATTAGGGCATAAACCATTCAACGACTCATAATAAGGCGAAGTGTATCTCGTTCCAAGACACACTTTAACTTTATCAAGTTCATCATTATTTAATGCATTGATTATTTTTTCAGTCATAATCAATAAAATATATTTAAAAACAAACCGAACAAATCTGTCCGGGCTACTGGACATCAATGTTCGGTTCTAAATCTTCATTGTCGCAATGAAGTGATATTTTCCAATACGTCTTGTAGCCCTGTTTATATAATATAGAATTTCATATTATAAACGTTCAACGTGAATCATGACAAATTCACGCTGAACGTTCAACGATAATTATATTGAATGTTTTTTATTTATGAATTTCTTGATTTCATCAACGATGCTTTCCATTTCTACGCACAAGGAAATTACCTCGCCGTCACAGTAACATTCACCTAATAATGTAGCAACCATAGCACGCAGTTTCTCGTTGCGCATATCGTTACGCATTTCATCAATGTCACATGAAAAGTCATGCAGACTTGCGATTTCGCTTTCATTCATTCTAATAATTTCATTTAACATGCTCATTGTTGTTAATTATATCATCAATTAAATTTATAACTTCATCTTCGCTGTCGTTTTCATTTACTAATGCAGCTGCTAATAACAAAAATTTCTCTTCTTGTGTCATGATTCAAACTCTATAGAATTCAGGATAGTAAGAAATGTAATCATCAACATCGCATTCTTTAATGCTCACATTTATATAACCATTCGTTAATGTGACATTTTTGCTTTGTTGTTCTTTTTTCTTTTTTCTATAATATGAATTATACTGTAGACGCTCTCTATATTCAATATCATCGTAATGCTTGAACTGTTCGCATATAGCGCTCATTGCGTCATCAATCATGCGTGCCTTTTCAAGGTACGATAAATCACCCCATATTTTATATTGTTCGTTGTTGTTTTTCCTTTGTCTTGATAATTGAAAAAATCGCTGCGACAATTCATCACGCATGTTGTTTCTTTCTCGTGTTGTTTTTCTCATTTAATTTGTTGTTTGTATATATTTATACATAACAATAAACATAAAATAGCAAAATGGATAAAACGAATACAATGATTTTCTGTTAAAGAATATTAAAACAATGGTCTGCAATCATTTTATCTATTTCGATAAAAAAATCATCGTGCGTTTCAAATTTTAATTCATACAACAAGTTTTCGATTTCACGACCTAATTCATAAATTCTTTTTTCGTTCATAATTTTCCTTCATATATTTTTCTCCGTCAAATATGGAAAAACAGGTAGGTGAAAATCGAAAAAAACATAAAGAAATTTCGCTTCTGACACGAAAAACTATCAAAACTGATAGCATAATCAACCCAGAAGCGAAATGCGCTTAGAATCAATCTGTGCAATTCCTATGCGGGTGGAAGTGCTTGTTGTGTAATTACCTTCATGCCGACAATCTCACATTTGCGGGTGTTGTACACTATAGTCCTAATTTCACCTGTGATTTTGTTTTCTATTACAAATTCAGTCACATAGAACGACAGTTTTTGCACCGTAATTGATTTGATTATATAGTTAACGATAGAACGTTTCTCAGCGATTGTCAACGTGTCTGTAATGGCAATCATCGTTTTGTCGTTTTTGATTAAATCCAACAAACGCTGGCGTTCAACCTGTGCATCTTCCATCTTAGCCTTGTATGTGTACAATTCATTGAATGTACGATGTTCAAGTTCATCGGCACGCTGCTTTGACAACTTGCCCTCGATGTATCGTTCTGAGATGCGGTCTATTTTGTCTTGGTTGTTCGTGATGTTGTCACGCATGGTGCGTATTATGTTTTCTTGTTTCAATACTTGCGCCTCTAAAGTTTCGAGTATTTCGCTTCGCTTGTTTTCATAAATCTGCAAATACCATTCTCTGGCCAAACCCCAGATTATGGTATCAGTTGTTTTAAAAGAAACAGTTACGCCTTTTGTGAAATAATATTTTGTCTTGATGTTCGTGACTAACGTGTTTCCGTTCTTGTCGTGTAACATACCTCGGAACAATGAAACGTCTTCATTGCCTTTCGGGTAGAAACGTTTGTCTTGCGCTTTTTTGCGTGCTGCTTCAAACGTTTCATGCGATATGATTGCAGGGTGGAACTTGTCACCGCAATACGCTTTTCTGTTCAGCATGTTCACGATGTTCTGTTTCATTCCAAGCAACGTAGTGATTTTCGTTTTCCATGTACCTGCATCTAACATTTCTTGTGAAATCAACATCAACGATTTTCCACTGATGTATTCATCGAAAATGCGGCGCACAATCTTTGCTTCGTTTTCTTCGATTTCAAACTTATCGTTAACGACATGATAACCCATTGGAATGTTGCCACCGTAGTATTCGCCGAGTTTGCGTTTGCGGTCACGGCCACGTTTCATGCGTGACTTGCGCAGATAACCTTCGTTTTCTGCCATTCCTGTGAATATCGAAAAAAACAGATTTCCAGTGACTGACAAATTTCCTTCTTCATCAAGCATTTTCATGTACGGGTTCAGAATGATTAACTGAACGTTGTGCTTAATGAGGTAATCACGAATGTTGTACAGCATAGCAGGTTGTCGTGATATTCGTGACACCTCATATGTGTAAACGCAGTCAACATCATCATGTTCAACGTAATGTTTCAACATGTTCAGTCCATTGCGTTCTTCTTCACTTAATTTCACTGCGCTTTCTTTGTCTTCAATCACAATGATGTCATTGTCTGAATAACCGTCACGCAACGCTTCTTCACGCACTTTTTCAGTCTGTTGCGTTAAATCTTGTTGGTCTGTTGATACACGTACTAACAATATTGCTTTGCTCATAGTCGTTATATGTTTGGGTTTTGATGGTGCAAATATACAACAAGATTTACAAAAGTGTATCATTTAATTTGATTTACCATTGCGGCAAATCAACCGATTTTATTATTCACTGTTAATAACTTTTTGCTGGAAAATGTGTGGTCGTGTTGAGGGAAAAGAGTAACTTTGTTGCTGGTCTCAACGCCAACCGAGTAA
>Ga0247609_10000957_pt1 | contig 36647 bp, 47 predicted proteins | sample 172DNAGHGlowgp2_FD_193487 | JGI IMG/M metagenome (GOLD analysis project Ga0247609, IMG submission 193487) | Sheep rumen microbial communities from Palmerston North, Manawatu-Wanganui, New Zealand - 1728 DNA GHGlow gp2 | ecosystem: Host-associated > Mammals > Digestive system > Stomach > Rumen ... | reverse complement strand
TTACCGTAACGTTTGCACAACTCATGATAGAAGTCCAGGTAGATGCAGCTCTCATGTAGGAACACCTCTGAATCCAACGTACGTCCTGTATATTGAATCATACGTTGTCTTAAGTGCGCCAGAAGTGATTCATACGCAGGGAGACGTGTTCTGTCAACGTGAGAAAAGATATCCCGCATATTCTTAAAGGCCTTACGTGGGTAATCGAAGTAGAGCCGCATGAGTATCTTCTTGTAGGTATCACGTCTCTCAGGGGTAAGTTTAGTATGCGAAGCATCTTGCGAAGCATATCCAAGCATTACCGCATATACGTCTTGCCCATCGTTCGGCTCAAATACGCCCTCATTAATCAGTTTCGTAAGTCTATACACAGATCCGTTGACATCATACTCGACATAATCCTCACCCAAGTGTCTACGCACTCACAAATCTCTCTCATCAGTCTCGAACGTACATAATCTGTTATACGAACGTATGCCTATTTTTGACAGGTACATTCGTGAACTTGACCAATGGAATGAGGGAACGAACGTAATTTTACCGATGTCATCCTCGATGTAAGTCTGATTTAATTCATCACACAAGTCCTGATAGATTCTGAGCTGCGGATAACGTACGTTCAGGTAGTATATCAGATCCTCCTCAGTTACAGCCTTCCCATGAATCTTGTTCGGGATACGTAGTCTGCTTGATATTCGACATGAGAACGATGAGGCAGCTATGACCTTTGCCTTATCCTTGACTGACTTTGGTACTTTATTCGTCTGGATCCACTTCCTGACCTGCGAGACAGCTCCGCTGACCGTCAACGAAGTTGCCTGCATCACCGACTTAACTCCCAACGTAAGTTCCTGTTTCACCACGTTGATCCCATTACTTTCGATGACCTTAGTTATGGCATCCTGAGCCTTCTTATTCCAGATGTACATCCTAGCCTTAGCATCCTTACCGAATCTTGAAACTTCGTCCGTACACATTATGAGTCCGACATCCATCGCATACTTTATGACTCGACTTACATTAACCGGACTCTTGAATATCTCTGTCAGGTTCGGACTGTGTGTACTGACGTATATCTCACTTATGTACTTACGTGAGGTCAGATACTTATACTCATCGATGAAGGCGCCTAAGAGTTCCAGACATATGCGCCACTTACGCCCGAGTAACGTCTTGACTTTTTTTTCGTCATATTTATCGAAGCCATTCTCGATGAACATACGGGCGAAGCGGGCCTGTATTGTTGGCATACGTGAGCGCACATTCTGATCACCTCGACCCACCATTTCCAAACCTTTCCCAAAATCGTCTATCAAATCCATGATGTCATTATTCATATCTATCCTCCTTGCCGACGAGCCCCTGCGAGACGGGGCAGTTCCGCGAGGGTCTGCCATTTGCACGAGAAAGGGCCTACATTCAATTTTCCCTCAAAATCAATAAATTATACGATTTCTGATTTACGTGCGTCCTAGGGGCCTCTACGTGCTTGTATGAGCGTGTTAAGCAGTTGTCCCTGACTTACTGCTGCAATTCCCATTAAAAGTTGTCACTAGAGGCTCCCGGGTTAACCGCTAGGGGCCTCTATGATGCTCTACGAGAGTGCTAGGTATTTATCAGTGATTTACCACTCTCCGATGAGGTAGCCTTGGCTGCCGAAGCGGATCTCATAGGGATAGGATCGAGGTTCACTATATGATCCACACTCATACCGAGCTTATTCTTGACGTAGCTCCATTCCGTAGTTCCGAGTACGTACACCACATCAGTACGATCCTGACGACATTGGCCACCCAAGTCGATCTGACGTTTCATCCTTGCATATCCCTGTTCCATACACATCTTCAACACCTGCAGATCACATCGTACCTGATCATCTCTTGCCGAGTTAGTCTTATTAAAAAAGTCAGCTACTAACAACCTGTAAAAGCCGCCGTGATTCAAGTCCATCAGATCCATATCCACACATATGACCAGACGTGGGACCCATTTTTCTCCCTGAGCCTTACGTATGCAGGAATAGTCCACCACTTCATACTCAGGTCTGGCCTCATATGGCATCTTCTCGATCTTCCTCAGCAGCCATGCCTCAAATATTTCCCGATACATATCATTCTTCACGGCAATCCTCACATATCGATAACCGTTTATATCCACCCTTCGCATTAAGGAGTCGATAATGTTCTCCGGTTTATCGTGCAGCAGACTTGGTGATAATCCCTGAGTGCTTATAATATTCTTAAAGATACCCTCGATCGCATTAGAGGGCCAATGATCCAGCCATGTTACCATCTGTGCCATTTGCGATCTTGATACCGACAGATCTCCGCTATCCCTTCGAGCCTTATTCCCGGCCTCCCTTAGTTCTCTCTGCATACATATGAGACGGCCCGTAGTACGAAGATGGTCCTTAAACTCAGGTATACTTATGCCGACCTTACCCCACCTCTTCACGTAAAACTTATTCACGTCAACGTGTCCTATGACGTTATCCATGAACTTATCCGCACCTATGAGAAAACGTGCGGAATATGGTGCGAAGGTCTCCTGTATGAAGTCTGCCCCATATTCAGAGCATAACCATACGTTGCTCTGATACATGTGATTGAAGTAGGGGTTCATAGGGTGCATACACAGCGCCTTCTTTCTCTCCTTAAGCAGGAACGGAGGTGTGGCTATCATGGCTGATTTATGTGCCAATGCGTATGCCAGACCTCGGAACCAGTACTTATGGTCTATGTAGGTGCGGTTATCGTCCTCCATATTGCTGTCTGTGATGCCGGTTTGAGGCTGTATCGACTTTAAGGTCTCAAGTATCTTTGCACCTTCCTCACTCGATGTACTTTCTATTCCGAGTATATCATCCCACGTAAGTTCCCTGATGATGTAATCCATGAATCGTGACATATTACAGTTTACGTCAGGATCATATACCTCATACTTCGACTTAAATTGTATTCTATTCTTCTTCCTCTTCCCCTTATTATAGATTGCCAGGTCCAATTCTCGCTGTATATCCTCAGGATGGTACTCATAACCGTAGATTCCGTACGTTAATCCCATATTATTCAGGAATATCTCTATTTTATCCAGAAATTCGTACCTTATGATTGGTGTAATGAGTGGCATGTAATTCACGTCAAGGAATACGAGAGGCCAACGCAGGCACCAGTATTCCGGATTAGCCTGGTCAAACAGCATGTAGTGCCATATGTCCATAACATTCACATCTGCCGATCTTTTGAGCACATTCATCTCGCACATTATACCGTTATCCCGGAAAAATGGTCGTACTCTATTCTCCCATTCCTCCATGTTATCCGTGACGTATATTATACCCATGTGCCGATGTTTGATGATGTATTCCAGTGCTGCAGTGGTCTTACCTCCTCCGTATGGTGAGATGAGATGGTAGTTCTGGGGTGGATACTGATATAATCCCTTACGTGGGGTTACTATCAGTTCCTCAAGCAGACGACACGTGAATACTTTTTTCGTCATTTTTCCTGAGAGTACAAAACCTCTCGGATCCTTCTTGAATTCCGCAAACTTCTCCGTGTCCAGTATACGTGCGAACGTACGCATGTCTCCTGTGGGTCTGATGAATGTACGTACGTCATTGCCACGACTCGCTGTTACTGACCCGGGTTGCCGATTTAGGTATGGAGATGCCGTACGCACAATATTATACTCGGAATTCAGGTACGGTTCCGGCTTTACGTCTATGACATACATTGGATTCTTCTCTATGGGTAATGTAAAGTTTAAGAACTTATCATGTACGTTCCAACCTGCGTGCGTACCTGCTTCCAGAATTATTTTTGGATGTACCGGTTTTACATCTTCGACCTGTATCTGATCTGCATACATGTCCTCAGGATCGAACGGACGTACTGTGCCATATATCATAACTGCGTCTCCCTGCAGTACTTACGTAATTTAGTACCCAGTTTCTCGACCAGGTCTTCGATATTCAACAAGTCCCGTAAACCTTCGATCTTCAAGTCATTCGGGCATGACCATATGTCGTAACCTAAGCCGTCAAGTCCGTCATGTACTTGACGTAAGTGGTTCTCAAGATTAAGTGCGAAATGATCCAAATCCATTAGAGATTGGACAACATCATTATCAGGTACATCAATATGCTCCTCTACATGATCCGGCAGCTCCAGTTCTCGCTTGAGCATCTCAACAGTTTTATCCCAATTATTCAACTTGTAATACGGAATCACGATGTACTTCAAATCGTTATTCTTTGCATACTCGGATTTTATGTGATCTTTCTCCTGTTTTTTCTCGAATTCTGATTCTGTTTGTCCGAACCCTCGTCTGTAATGGAGTTCACCATGATATTCGATTATCGCATTCTTACTTGGAATATAGAAATCATATCTTAATAATCCCTTATACTTAAGATCCGGAAATGATTTTTCTCGTTCAAATTCCAAGGAATATCGATCAAGAAAGTCCCAGATTTTCTTGACACCTTCGGAAGCAGCACAATACGGGCAGTCATGATCATCCAGATGCATACTTGGCTGCCGCATGAATGTCTTCCCACATTCATTACATTTAATCTTGACCAGGACATGATAGTTGTGATAATCAACCTGAGAATAATCAAACCTCCGATCACCGTAAATAGCCTTAGAGCGAGCAATAAATGATTCTTTCGTCAGATAAGTCAATCCATAACATTCTTTACAACCTATACCAGCCAATAAACGGGCCGGTCTAAGCTCCAGAGTTTTACCACAATTATTACAGGTGCATGTAATTTTATGCTTTGAATCTGTAAACCTCGTCTTTGTAAAATCATATCTTTCACCATTAATAGCTTTAGCCCTACGTATGAATTCATAATTAGACATTATCTCCATATTTGCCTCCACATACCTATAGAATCTATTTATTATAACATAAGCATGCCATAATGTCAAGCAAAATCTCCGAAAATATCTCATAATTTTTATTTCAACAATATTTCAATCTTAAGACCTTTTTTCAATATTTGTTCCTAAAATTAACGTATATATGGTTGTCAGGGACTTGTCAATACATTGCTTATACTTTGCTTGTTTTCTGCTTATAAAGTCAGTACTTACGTATATACCTGTCAATACTGTCAGTAATTCAGTTAATTTTCGACAGGATTATTAACGTATATCTGTTAATAATTTTTACGTCATAAATCATTGCTACGTCAGTACTTAACGTTGTTCTACTTTTTTCAGCGATTGACAACCAGAAAAGCATACCTAATTTCTTTCAACGAAATGCTTTAGTAAAATCACTTTGGGGACTTATTATCAGAACGTGCCAACCCCTACTACTTCTACTACTACCTTAAAAAATTTAATAATATTAGGCTGACGCACAAATCCTCACACATTTCTCTTGACAAACGTTCGTCCATATGTTATTATGACATCATCGGAGGTACTTATGGCAAAACATATGGGCGTAGGACATGTATACAAACGTTGGGCAGAATGTGGGTACAGATGTTGGACAAGATATAACACCAAATGTCTGTATAATCTTGGACCAAAATACGACAGGTTCTTTTGGGAATATGGTTGTGCATTCTTTGAGGAGAGAGATATGTATGTAAGGCACTCTAGTCAGCACCTTATGACCGATTGTTTCTGTGCATTTGATCAGGAGTCTGAAATATGGACGAAAGAGTCGTAAAAGAGACTGTAACACAAGACGTAAGGAGGTGTAAAATGGGGACGAAAAATGTAAAACACAGAGGTATTGGCTATATCTATAAGCGAAAACGTATGTACTGGTGGAAAGGCAGCAATGATTATGATGAAATAAAGAGCTTATATGATCTTTCACCAAATCAGCGATTCTTTGGGGAATGGTGTACTGCATGGTATTGTGATAGAACATATCATGCCGATTACAGCAAGGGGTGGATAAGAGCATATAACAACTGTGCATTTATCCCTGATGCACCTGTTTGGACCTCAAAAAGCTGAAGCCTCGCTTGCGGCACAGGAGTCCGAAGGCCCCTGATAAATCATGGACAGATGCAAAACACGCTCGTAGAGCATCGTAGAGGCCCCTAGAACGCATGTTGTATCGATTTTGATAAAATTATACGTTTTGGCATATTTTTCTCTCTACGGGCCTATGGCAGCTTTGCTGTACAGTCAACGAAGTTGCCCTATTTTGAGCATTTTTAGGATTTTTGTAATTTTTGCATATTTTTTATAAATTTTTGAAAAAAGTGCTTGACATGTCTGAAAAAGTATGTTATAATGATTTCGAAATACCAACAAAAAGGAGTACGTTTTGAAGATCAAATCTATATTTCATGCACTTAAGAGTGCAATATTCGGAATGAATGATACAAGTGATTCTGAAGTTAGGATCGTAGATGGGTACTACACCGATGAGAATGGTAGGCCAGATACATCATCACCTACGAACGAGAAGATTGAACAATGGCAGGCCAATCGTGATGCCTATCTTAAGGACCCATATGAGAAGGACCCAAGTACGGGATTAGTCCGACTTAAGTACAATCCTATGGGCATATGTACATCATACACCAAAGACGGGTATAAGTTGTATGAGTGGCACAGACCTGAGACTGATCCGATGTACTACAGGTTTTACCCTAATGAGAAGCCATCATACACAGCTAATCCGAGTGAGGTAATTGATTTATCAAGTACATTAGGATCACCTTATGCTTATTGTAGGGCGTTTGTATGTAGTGCAGGACATGCTACCGGTGATGAGTATGCTAAGTCAAGTAATGAACCACACTTTGATGCAGCATTGAGAATGTGGAGATATTAAGGGGGACAACATGGATACCTTACTCATGGACAAGTACTGGAAAGATTATGCAGATCCGAAGTTAGTCTATACTTGTGTGAATGCAGATGGTATTGAAATAGGGGATATTGTGTGTGTAGGTAATACATTTAAGGAGCTGCAAGAGAACTTTTTAAATAAAAATACTGTAACTGTAGTAGACGTTGAGTCATACCATAAGGAGCGAAGGTTTACCGTGAGCGGTATGAAGTCTTATGCATTGGCCTATCTTATATCGCGTACCGATCCTGATGATGAAAGACCTTATACTAGTACGCAAGAGCTGATTGATTCGTTCAAGGGAAGCATGGAAGGACTATATGGCGGTTTCCCTACAATATGGGTTAAATGTACAAAAGACGGTAGTATAAACATGATAACCGAATTCCTTCCAACCATTGATGAAGTAAGACTCGGATCAGGTAAGGCTGTAACGTTGAATACACTGTTCGAGGAATATGTTTTTGTCAGTGGGAAGAAGTGCGGTGTGATTGCAGGTGATTATTATGTAAATGACGGGGTTTAAGATGGCAATCGTAATTACTGAGGCGAAGGTAAAAGGATGTGACTGCTGCGGTAAACGTGATGTTCTGGCACATTGGATTAAGATTGAAAATCCTCTGGGTATCGATTGTAATCCGGATGTAATAAAGATATGTACATCATGTCTGACACAGCTTAGAGATAAGATAAGGCAGTATCTTAGATCTATTATTAGTGTTGATGATAGTGATATTGCCCAGGAAGAGTTAAGCCAGGCTGAAAAAGAAATAATAAAGGATTTCCTGAGGTTATAAATATTTCCTGAAAATGTGAAAATTCCTGAAAAATGTGAGGTGAATTATGAGTTGGTCAATGTTTATGGGTGTTGTAGCCTATGATGAAAAAACTAAAGAGTGTAAAGTCCTATCCGATATACAGGAAGCATGGTTTTTGAAGAATCTATGTGATACACGATGTATGTTATGTGATGACATTGAGTCTGAAAACCTACCTGAGTCAGCCTATGAGGTCATTGATAAGTATACATCATACGACTACGTAGGTACATATAGGGTCGAGGACATAGAGCAGCGCATGTTGGAGAAAGTAAACGATTATAACTACGGAGAGGCATACATGATTAAACGTGATGCTGACTCACGTAATGAATATCTTAAAGCGATCAAGGACAAGGGTGAAGTTGATTACTATGAACGAATTAAGAGTGTCAAGTCTGATTTTGTAGTTATTGTCGAGCCGGTTCTTAAATCTCGAGGTGGACACTTTTATAGCGTCCGAACCTTCAGAGATTTGGTCAAGAAGTATCGAGATAATTACGATACGTTAATGCAAAAGAAAGCACAGATGAAGCAAATCACGTCTTCTCTTAAGTACCTGGCTCTTAATGATAAAGCCAAGAATAACGTCATGTCAGAGTATGCGTACCTGGATGATGAGATCGAAGAAACAGTATCGAGTCTGGAAGCATGTCTGTATACTATTGGAGTTCTGGAATACTTCGATGACTATGAATACAAATGTTATGCGTATATTTATGGAGATTGATATGGATATGGTATTAATGTTTGCGGGAATATTTATGGTAATGTTCTCAATTTGGGTACAAGGTACAAATATTGTTGATTGTAAAACTTTGTGGGATGTACATCAGAAATACATGAAGTACGTAATTACGATAGGATCTTTGATAATAGGCCTGGTTGCGTATTTTGTAGGATTAGCGCTAAGAGTAGGATAATATGCGTGGTGAAGAAATAGGGAGACATGTATACTTTTGCCTTAGTGTTCTCAATACGGCATGTAAGACGCCTTTACGGGTTAGCTATGCTTTTGATGATACTATTAACGACGGGTTTGCAGGAGAGATGTTTATGGGCTCAAGATATGATACGCTTCACATACAACCGTCTCTTTACACTGAGGACCTGCCGAGAAGGTTGTACTTACCTATCGACAATGGCGCAAAAATTATTGATCCTGACGCAAATATTTGGTGACTAGCCGAGAAGAGGAAAAATGAAAAAGTTAATAAATGTGTTAGTGCTGCTGTTCATTGTTGCATTAACCTGCTCAAGCAACCTAAGTCTCGATAGTGAGATGGGGTTAGCCAGAAGTGTGTTAGCAATGTATGAATCTAATATAAGCGGCGACCGGTATGAAGACTGGTATAATAGTTTGTCAGACGAGCTGCAGAAACAGGTATCTGACATTCAGTTCTTGAGTAGAGCATCGATGTTTATACCACTTACGTCCCCACGTGATTACTTTACGTATGTCGTAAGGCCTGAGCGTGAAGGTGGTGGTTACATGATGGAGGGATACATGCTTGATGCTAAACGTATGGAACTGATTATATTAGGTGAGCATAGAAAGAATTTTAAGAGACGAACCTTTGTGTTTGTGTTTCAAAGAGAAAAATGGTTATTGAAAGAGGTTGAAGACACATGAAAACGTTATTTAAAGATATTCTGGATTACAATGATAAGTTAAATCTTTTTGAGTTTAATTCAGATCCGAAGTACGTACACTACAATAAAAGCCCTATGCAGTTCGAGGAAGATAAGTCAGGAAATTCATGGGATTTTGTTATTGCTGAAGCAAATCACTTTAAGCAGCACTACCCTGACGTTCCGTTTCGTACATTCTTCATATCAGCATGGATCGGAGGGTTGCATTACTACACACATGCTATCCTCGTATTTCAGCACCCAGGTGAGGATGGTATGAGTCCGGCATGGTGGTTGTTCGAGAGTGCAATTAAGAACAAAGGCGGCCTAAAGTATGGTGTATACGGACCTTACGCTACACCTGAGCAAATCATTTCACATGAGCAGTATGTTATCGCACACAATCCGGTCAACTCAGATCAACATTTGCACCAATGTACGTTCTATACGTATGAGTTTGATGCTACGGATCCTAAGTTGATAGGTTTGAACGAAAGTATGACGATAGAGTATATGAAGAGGCTGCCGCTTATGGGTAATTTCCCGTCAAAGGATCTGCCTGTAGGTAAGCCGTCACGTAATAAGAGTGTACGACGTCAGGACGAAACTAAGATCCAACGTTATAACAAGTATAACCTTACACAACGTTCATATGATGTATTGTACAAAGATGAGATGGATCCACCTGATGTTATGGATTCTACTGAGGGCGTGGTACCAACGTTTAGCTATAGGGGTAAGTCATGATGAAACGTAATCCTCCCAACATTGGACAGGTTACAAATCTTACATTCAGGCGAGTACATGAATCCGGTGCTGTACCTCGAGATGTGCATGAAGGATTTGAGTTTAAAACGTTATACTACATCCCGAATGGTGAATTGATACCTAAGAAGGGTGACTTCGTGTATGACTTTTTGAACGTAGGTGACTACGGAATGTTTGATTACCATGAGCCGTATACTGGCAAAGTTAAGCCAAGAGTGCGGCTCAACGATCCGACTAACGTATGGCTTGGGTTCGACTATGATACGGCCATGACGTTTTACCTGGGGCCGTTCAAAAAAGATAGCGATATTTGGGAAAATTAAAAAAAATTAAAAATTTTTGCAAAAAGTACTTGACAAGATGTAAAAAATATGTTATCTTATGATTGTGATTAGCTCTTTGATTTGTTTTGGTAAATCCTAAAATATGTTTTTAGGATATTGAAAAAAAATTTATTTATTTCTCCAGCCTGACAGTCCTGTTTGGTTCTGTCAGGTATTACGTGGGAGTGGTGGAATGGTAGACACAGGAGAATTAGAGTCTCCCGTTCGTAAGAATGTGCGGGTTCAAGTCCTGTCTCCCACAATGTCTATGCTGATTTGACGGGACGTTATATAATCCCTTCCTCTAGTCACCCCCGGGCCTATAATCCGGTGCGGTGACTTAGGACAAATCGGAACGAAGAGCTTCGAAGCTGGAAGTGAGTAGGGATCTACGGAGTGTGGGACAATGGTTGTCCACCAGTTTTGGGTACTGGGTTATGTCAGTTCGATTCTGGCCACTCCGAATATGGTATGCTCCGACCAAGCCGGACACCGAAAATTCTAGTTGAAGTAGGATCGGCGTAAAGAACAAAGGAGACTTTAAGTGGGATTGCTGAATAAGCAGCGATTTAAGGGGAAAGTCCTCTTGTCGTGGACCACCAAGGCCAGCAGATGGGTCCTACCCTCAGCCCATGCTGACATTAAAGGCGGCAGCAGAAAAACTAATGGCTGCCATATAGCCCAGACCTTGCGAGCGGGTGTGTGTAAAACGAGCGCCCTAAGGTACTAGACCATCGGACATTTGTCATGGTAGCATAGTTGGTTAATGCACTGGCCTGTCAAGCCAGGGATCACGGGTTCGAGTCCCGTCCGTGACGAATAAATGCACGGTTGGCCGAGTGGTTAATGGCGTCAGACTGTAAATCTGATCCCTTCGGGGTACGGTGGTTCGAATCCATCACCGTGCAAACGACGCGGGGTGTGGGAATGGCACCCGCCTAGTCTCATAAGCTAGGAGTCCGAGTTCGAGTCTCGGCCCCGCTAATTATGACGAGGATGTAGCGAAGAAAGCGCGGAGGCTTCAAGTGCACAACGGAGCTTCCATAATCCGCCCAAGGTGTCAGATATTTACCGGTAAATATCTGGATGAAAAGGCACATAAAATGGAGTGCATAAATACGGATCCTCGTCTGTTATTTGAAATTTTAGACCTGTAAGGGTTCTTCTAAAAATAAAAGAACTTATTGAATGAGCGTCCTCATGATCAAAGCCGTAATATCTAAGATTCTTTTTAACCTACAGGTCTTGTTTTTTGAAATTTTAGGCAGGTAAGGGTCCTCTCCAAATATAAGGACTATAGATTAGGGCAGCAAAAACCAATCATATGCAAAATCTAAAACTAAGTGCAGCAATATAATCTTTTAACCTACCTGCCTTTTTTTATTTTGGTACAAACACTATATGTAGTGTTATATATTTATAAAGCTAAAGGAGGCCTTTAATGGCAAAGCAAATTAAAATTGGACAAGATGCACGTGATGTCATTAAGCGTACAACAGAAAAAATCGTAGACGTTGTAGCTTCGACATTAGGACCACGTGGTCAGAATGTTGCTCTTCAGAGACCGAATTTGTGGGCAGAAATCACAAATGATGGTGCTACGATTTCAAAAAGTATTTCATTGAAAGATCAGTTCGAGAATACAGTAATGTCTATTCTCAACGAAGCAAGTCAGCAGACAAACAAAGTAGGTGACGGAACTACATCTACATTGGTCATTGCACGTTCGATCATTGTAAACGGACTAAAGTTGATCGCCGCAGGTGCTAACCCAATGTCGCTCAAACGTGGTATCAATAAAGCAGTCGATACATTAGTCGATGCAATCAATGAGAAGGCAATCAAGGTTGAGGAGAATGATCAGATACTTAAAGTTGCAACAATAGCAGCTAATAATGATCCGGACCTCGGTGGACTCATTGCTGAAGCATTCGAGAAGATTGGTAAGGATGGCGTCGTATCAATCGAGGATTCAAGAACATCAGTAAGCAAGGTGGAAGTTGTTAAGGGTATGCAGTTCAATCATGGTTACATTTCACCGTACCTGGCTGCACGAGCTGAGAACGAAATTATTGAGTTTGAAGATCCGTTCATTCTTATTTACGATAAAACTATATCACAGGTTCGACCTGGACTTTTGCCGATACTTGAGAAAGTACTTCAGGTAAATAAGCCGCTCTTGATTATATGTGAGAACTTTGAAGGTGAAGCTCTTTCAACTGTTATCATGAATATCTTGCAGCAGGGTGTTAAGATCTGTGCGGTTAAAGCTCCGTACTATGGAGACAAGCGACGGGAAACATTGCAGGATCTTGCAGCAATTACAGGTGGTACATTGATTTCTGAGAGCCTTGGACATCAACTGGATCGTGTGACATTGGATCATCTTGGAAGAGCTGAGAAGGTTACTATCAAGAAGGATTCTACTACTATTATTGGTGGTTACGGTACACAGGATGCTAAGGACGCACGTATTGCTAAGATCCGGAATGACATCGAAGCAGCTGAGAGTGATTCAGATAAAGAAGATCTGAAGGAACGATTGGCTAAGTTGATCTCCGGTATTTCTGTTGTTAAGTTGGGTGCAAGTACTGAGCCTGAACTTAAGGAAAAGAAGTATCGAGCAGAGGATGCGCTTCTTGCTACAAAGGCAGCTATTGATAAAGGTGTCGTAGTAGGAGGTGGTGTGACATTGTTGAGTACGGCGCATGTTCTTGACGAACTCCTCGATAATACTGAGATCACAGATAAGGACATGCTTTTGGGTGTTAAGCTTGTCAAGGAAGCATGCGGATCGATTCTGGTACAGATAGCAGAGAATGCCGGCATGAATGGTCAGACAGTACTTGATAAGGTTATGACCTGCGATGAATACACAGGTTTCAATGCTGCTACACTTGAGTATGAAAACATGCTCGAAGCAGGCGTAATTGAGCCAGCATTGGTGTTAACGTCAGCCTTGAAGAATGGGGCATCGGTAGCAGGGATGTTACTTACAACATCATCACTGGTTGCTGAACTTCCTGATAAGGCTAAGTCAATTCAACCTGGGGTATTAATTTAAGGAAAATAAATCTTCATTTATTATACCTCTCCCAGCGTGGGACCTTTATGGTCTCACGTTTTTGAAACTTAAGGAGCATTTTATGAGAGATATGGCAAAGATTGTAAAAATAAAGTCCGTGGAACGTATACCTGATTACGACAGAATTCAATTAGCGACGTTTGAAGACAATGCATATACTGCAATTGTACCTATTGACATTAAGCAGGGTGATTTGGTATGTTGGATAGAGGCCGATTCATTATTGCCTAACATTGACAGATATGATTGGCTGCGTAAGAGATGTTATGTCCCGTCATTGGATAAATTACGTATACGTGTGATGAAGATGGCCGGACATAAGAGCTGGGGATTGGTATTACGATTATCAGAACTACCTCCACGTATGGTAGGATTCAGGCAGGGAGATGACGTAACAAAGTTTCTGGGGGTAACGAAGTATGAACCCATGGAGGATGCTACACCACAGAAAGACAAAAGTATCCTGAATTGGTTGTATCGTCGAGTAAAGATACTTCGACCATTAATTCGATTCATCAAGAAAATACAACTTAAATTCAAGAAAGTACCATATCTTGATTTCCCGACTAACATTGTTGATAAGACGGATGAGAGCTCAATTCAGAATACACCTAAAAAATTGGTCTGGAATGCTGATACCGAAGTTTACGTTACTGCTAAAATGGAGGGACAAAGTGCAACTTACTTCATTACTGATGGTAAGTTAATGTGTTGTTCGAGAAACCTAATGTATCCGAACTATACTGAGAACACATATTGTAAATACGCTAAGGACAACAATTTAGAAGATATTTTACGTTCGATAGGTAATTCATTATGTATGCATTTACTTCTCCAAGGTGAATTAGTAGGACCAGGTATCCAGAAGAATATCTATGGATTCGATAGGCTGCGTTTCTATGTATTCAACATGTACGATCTTATTAAATGCAGGTACTTAGATTGGTATGAGATGAAAGACATAGAGAAGCAAGTACCTGGAATTACATTAGTACCTGAGTTACCACAATATACAGGCATGAAGTTGAAAGATATTATGCCGGATATTGCGAGTGCTGAGGCGATCGCACGTAATCAGTATTGGGTATCAGATGGCATATCAGTTCAAACATTTGAGATTGATGATCCGTCTAAGTTATCCAGTAAAAAGTTATGGAAAGACTACTTCCAGCATGAGGGTATTGTAGTCAGGGGACTCAAACAAGAATTCTCTTTTAAAGTAAAGAATATTGACTATGCTGAATGGTTTACATCCAAGCAATCAATAAATGAGCAACCAACGGAGCCGAAAAACCAAATTTAATGAATATCCTTTGTGTTTGGAAAAAAGTAATGGAACAAGATCAAAACCAGAAACCGAAAAGATTGAGACCGTTTATCTATTGGACAGGCGGAAAGAGCAGAAACATGTCATATATTGCCAGGAACTATCCTAGAAGACCGTTTACAACATACGTAGAGCCCTTCTTGGGGTCAGGCGTGGTAATGATGGACATTATTACGAAATACCAGGTTAAGAACATTATCGCCAATGATATTAATAAAGAATTGATTAATACATTTGAGCAAGTGCGTGATAACTGCGATGATGTTATTGAACGCTATTTGGAACTCGAGAAAGAATACATCGAAGCTGCAAGTCAAGAAGATGGACAGAAGAACATGTATTATAATAAGCGAAAGGCTTATAACGAGGTACTGAATGGAAAGATCGATGAGCTGGATGACATCGATATCGCAGCTCTGTTTATATTTCTTAACAGAACATGTAAAGACGGCAGTTATCGAGTTAACAGACAGGGATTCTTTACAACTGCATGGAATGAGAGAACAGTCACAGAACCTATGTTGAACATGGATGAACTGCGTGAGATCTCTAAGGTTCTTAAGCCAGTAAAGTTTACATCCGGAAGTTATGACAATTGTTTGTCTAGTATCGATGAAGATACGTTTGTATATCTGGACCCTCCATACATATTTGACATCGACCCATCATTGAAATTCAAGAATGTATCAGTGCCTTATTGTACAGAACCATTCACATCACAGTCCTTTGATGAGTTCAAAGATTTTGTAGAAAAGGTACATGATAAAGGTGCATCGATTCTTATAACAATCCCTGCACGAGACAGAGATAATGAAAAAGATAAAGTAAAAGAAATGTTCAAGGATTATCGTATTAAAGAATTTGGTGTGGGCCGACCTGATGAGAATGGTGCGCAAACACGTTTCGAGTATACGATTTCCAATTATTGAGGGAGTTTATGACAATACAAAGTAGTACGATGCCGCGGATTATCTATTCGATTGATTGCAAAGATCCGTGGGGTATTCCAACATGGATAATTGCTGCATACGATATTACATTATATCAGTCTCAGGGAGTATTACTTAATGAGTATACTGTAAAATGGAGTGCAGCAGAATCCAATGTAACTAGAGAGATCCCATACAGGTTCCAAGCTGAGCTTAAGGACATGGTGATAAAGAGCCGCGGAGAATGGTTGGATTACTTTAAACGTCTAAAAGATTCCAAGAGATGGAAGGAAGAACAGCAGAAAAAGGAGCAGCAGACCAAGATCCTGGCTAACGTTGAGGAATCTCCTAAACAGGAATCTAACGAGCCTGAAAAGGAAGAATCTACAAACGAGTCTGAAGAAAAAAAGTAAAAATTTGTATTTTTTTATAAAAAAGTGCTTGACAATAGGTAAAAAGTATGTTAATATAAAAACATCTGTTACTCCTTTATGATTAATTCTAAAACATGGACTAGCAGATTGTGCGTTGCACTGATTTGCTAGGCATGGGCCTATAGCTCAATGGCAGAGCATGAGGTTTTGGTCCTCGTTACGGTGGTTCGATTCCATCTAGGCCTGATTTTATGGTGGGTATTATGAGTGAAATTAAGTATTTAGACAGTGGAAAAGCTAAGAGGGCCGTCATTAATAAACCTAAGACTGTGAATGTTCCGGACTCATTTAGTCAGGAGTTTCTTGACACGCTAAATAATCAGTTTACATCATTTAGTACCGATCTAAAAAACATATCTGAAACCATATCGCAAATAATAGATGTGGTGAATAGACATGAAAGAGCTATTCAATTCTTATTAGATAAGGAGGCTAAACGTGAAGCAAGCAAATGAAGTTCTTTTGGGCGCTGTCAATATTTATGGTTCAAAGTACGATGTGATTGTATCGAACCAGCTATCTGAGGATTGTTATGGTAGGAGCGAGGTTGTAACTGGGAAAATTTGGATAAATGTGAATCAGCCGGACTCGCAGAAGGAAGTAACTCTGCTGCATGAGATGATTCATATTATGTGGGCAGCAATGGGCGTATGTCCGCGGGATAACTTTCCATACACAGAGCAAATGATTAACGCAGTCGCAACTGAATTGGTACGTAATGGTTTTGTGCCAAGTAAGTTGGTTGTTCAGAATAAGAAGCTACAGAAAGCAAAAAAATCTAGTAACAAAAAGAAGGTAACAAATGATGAATCAAACTCCTGAGATAACCTTTGAAGGGACCGTAATGGCCAACATAAATAACTGTTGGGTAATTGAAAATAACTTTGGTCACTTTGATATCGCAACAGATGCAAATATAAAAGTTGGCGATCATGTAAAACTTACAATGTCAGATACTAACCCGACAATAAATCATTATGGTGTTAAGTTAATCCTTGAAAATATTTATATCGACCCGTTAAAGACTGCAAAACTTATTTTTCAACATGCATTTTTTAACTTTGATTTACAGAAACTGTTGAACAGTCGAGGCGGCGTAGAGCTGTATAATAACATAGGTCGTACGTTATTCTCGATGGATACAGGGGATACTTGTACATGGACAATCGAGAATAAATATGCGGAGGAAGATAAATGAGTACACGAGGTGAGTTTGGTTTTGTAGATAGCAATGGATCAATTTATAGCATCTATGTTCACTGTGACGCTTATCTTGAAGGATTGGGCTACGAGTTGTTGACTAATGTAGTGACATATAGAGATGCCTTGGATTATACTCTGAAGTACATCGCTGAAACAGAAGAGGATGTCCAGGTGTTCTGTAGTTCTGATGATTACAAAGATCAGGTGCTCGAATTGGATCGTGAGTTTATTTATTTATTCGTTAATGATAAATGGTATGTATATTCCAAAAGTTTCAAACCTTTATTCCTTGGGAAGTGGGGAGATACTAAAACAGAGGATTTGCCGTTTTTTAGAATATACTTACATAATGACCAACCAAAATTAGATCTTGTTGATACGTTCGCTTGAGGTGATGTGTATGAAAACTACAGTACAGAGCAGCTCTACGGTATCAAGCATGTCAAACATAAATGGGAAAGTATCTTCGTATAACAAATCTACTCGCGATTTTAAACACAATGATACTGAAGCACCAAGTAAGAATGTAGATATCGGTAAAAGAGCTGAAAGTGATATGAATCCTGAAGGAAGATTCCATAAATTGGATTTCTTTAAGTCTAAGATGGGCAAACGCAAACCAAACGGATTCATAAGAAAGACGCAGGGAAATACTGATGATGGTGTTCGTCAGGACAAACTCACTGTAAGAAATGGGGATAAAAGAAGAAAGCTTGATCTGCATAAGGCATTCAGTGCCATTAAGGGATACAAGAAGAGCAACCAATTTCAACATACCAACTTTCATGAGTTGGGGCACATGGATGTAATTGATAAATTAAAGACCATGTTTAGTCTTACGAGTGGAGGTGATGAGCATGATACTAATTAACGGCTGGAATATTGTAGATGTTGATCATAATGAGCTCAAGGAAGATACGAAGGAAAGAATATGTGCCATGAAATACATCGGTGATTTCTCCCTGGTAGTATTCTGGGATACTCAGTCATTCAATTACATTGCTGCCGTCGAGGGACCATGTGAACTTAAGAAGACATTCCGGTATTTTGGAAGGGCGCTCGGGTTCCTGGACAAGTGGATTGTACAAAAAGAGAGAAGCCTTAGATGTGATAGATCTGAGGATGATTGTGATAATATTTTTTAAGGAGCATTTTATGTTAGATTTGTTAAAAGTTTTAGGCGATAATGTTGTTGGCCAGGTTACAACAAAAAATGAGATCAAAACTGCAGCCGGATTTGTTCTGCCATCATCAGCAGCAAACACAGTAAATATTGAGGCTAAAGTTATGTCAGTTGGTCCAGACGTTCCTGAAGACGTTAAGAACGAATTGTATGAAGGTGCACGAATTATTTATAACGTAGCTCATAGTACTGAAATTGACTATGGTGATCCTGATAATAAGTTCGTAATTGTGCCATACAAATACATTTACGCAGTGATTAAGAAGCCTACTGAGAATAAGGTGACTTTCGATAATCACGATAGTAAGGCGATAGACATCATTTCTAAGACATTGGCTAATCAGATGAGTCCAAGATAAGATGAGGTAATATGGATTACACATTAGATAATTTCAAAATAGAAATACTTAACAAAAACGCATACTGGGACTATAGATCCGCATGTAAGACTACGCAAGGACTCATATTAGATCCAAGTGATTATTGTATGGATCATGATTATAAGAAATGTACTTGTCAGGATAGCAATGATAAGGATAAGTCGCGATGTGTTGTAAAAGAATGTCCGATGAATATCTACCATACTCCAAGCGATTGGAATAAGTATTGGAGAAAGCAGCTCATAGCAATGCATTCAACAATACGTATGATCCACTTCACTATAACGGATATGATTCCTAGAAGTGTGGCAATGCAGCTCGTACGTCATACGTCATTTAGTCCGCAGCCGTACGTACAAAGCAGTAGACCTGATTGGACAGGTAAGCCGCGATCGTCAGACCCACATGAACCTAAGTGGTGTAAGTTTATCTATACACCGGAGTCGTTCTTATGGATGACACATAAGAGGTTGTGTATGAGGACTGAGGACAATACGCGGTACATAGTAAATCAATGGGTTAAGTATTTACGTGAGTTTAATCATATGCCTGGATTTGAGCAATGTGATAGCATATCAGATATGGCATTGATTATGGAAATGGGTAATCTTGCAGTACCTAATTGTGAAGTAAATGGATTGAATAAATGTATAGAACTATCCCCATGTGGAAAATATGAGCATGCATAGGAGTAAGTATGACATTAGATCAGATTATAAACAATATTAGTTTGATGAGCGATGAGGATATCAAGAACTATAAAATAGCTCTGAACTACCTTGATGCCGTTGCAAACGTTAAAAACAAAATCCTGAGTGTTATGGTGCCGGTTAATATTGATGCACCGGATGAACATCCATATCTGATAAAGATTTGTGCCGATGCAGATGACCCAGGTGTATCAATACCTTATACTGCCAGCGCACGTGAGGGCTGGAAGAAGATCCTGCTAGACATTGGTGAGTACATGGGTTGCGACTTTAGTGATGTACTTGATGCTGAAGGTGATTTCCTGCATATCTTTGGTGCAAATGGTGAGGAGATAAATCCTAAGTTGTCTGAAGAAGAACGGGCCAAATCAAGGGGGTTTTATGTAGGCACAGAAGGTGATGAGAATGACATACCTGTAGAAACAGAAAACACTACAGGTAGTGTTCCTTCTGAAAGCGATGAAAAAATTGAGGATGCAGAGGTAATCGAGGATTAATATGGCGCAATTCCTGAAGCTGAAAGATACAACTCAGTACTTACAGACTATGGCTGAGAAGGATAAATTCAAAACCTCCTCCAAAGCTGTATCACTGAAGTTTGATATTACTAATTCTATTTATGACGAAATAAGTCGAATCGTTAAGGAGCAGAATGTAGAAGACATTTATGCCAAAGTAGATATGACGCAGGCACCAGTACCTGTATCATTCGACTTTAAGCTGCTTAGGCTGCATGTTGAAAATTTCCGATCCATCGAGGAAATGACATTGGACTTCTCTGAGACTAACTCTGTTACGTTCTTCTCTGGAGATAACGGTCATGGAAAGTCTTCTATTATAAGTGCCTTAATTGTGGGCCTTGTAGGAGATAGACTTATGTCCAGACATAATAGGAGAATTGATGCTGATGGTAATACCAAACCTTGCCAAATACGTGTGGATCTTAGATATAATAATAAGTTATACTTTATCACACGTGGGTCTGGATTTACAAAGTTTGCCATAGATACCGAGGATAATTATCAAAGCAGGGCCTCTAAAAAGGAATTGGAAGCATTTATCGTAAGTGAGCTGCCTTTCTTGAAGTATATAAGTTGGTTCGATGTCAGGGATGATAAACATTTCTTCGATGCTATTGATAGAACATCACTAATCAAGACATGTTTTAATCTTGAGATCTTCGACTATCTGTTTAAGTTTGCTGAGAAAGAATACAATGAACGATCAAACAAGAAATCTAATCTTGAGTCAGATATACAGGTGCAGACAAAATTGATTGAGAGTTTGCAGCAGACTATAATGGAAACTCAGCAAAAGGTCACAGGATCAGCCGGCTCTAGCAATAGAAGTAAGGAAGAACTTCAGGGTATGCTTCAGACAGTAGACTCAATGTATCGACAGGTCATGGATACATATAATGAGTTAAAGACTAAGAACTCAATTTATGAAATGAAGCATGATCAAGTGGATGGACTGCAGAAGATCGATGCGGCACGAGTTAATCAATACCTACAGATGTACGAACAGTCAAAGAAACTGTCAGACAAATATAATAACGCACGTACAACATGTAACCGGTTAGACCTGGAAGCACGTCAATTAAGTTTGAGTCTTGAGTCACTTATCGATACAACGCAGTACTGCCCGAATTGTCATTACGTATTGAGTAAAGATGAGAATTATGCACGCGAAAAAGAACAGTTGCAAAAGAAAGCCGAAGAAGCTCTCGTATCATATAGCCAGAGCAAGTCTAACTTAGATCACGTACGTCAGGAATGTGAGTCGTTTGCAAATCAGAGCAATGGTGCGTTTATGTTCGATGCATCATATGGCCTTGTTTCTACGCACGCTATCGAAAGCGAAAATACATACTTGCAGCAGAAACTTAGCATCGAACATATAAACGAAAGTCAGGCTGAAGTTGCTAAGATGTTAGAAGAACTTCAGGTACTTAATAGACAGTACAATCAATATGCGACTGAATTACGTGCGTTCTTAGGTGACATGAAGTACGATGAATATAAGTCTAATGTCACTGCAGAATTGTTACAAGTAACTCAATTGGATACGTTACGGGCTAACTTAGAGCACATACATGCTTCTCTACGTGAGGCTGAGGATAAGGTAGCTGACTTTAAGAAGCAGGTTATTGAGGTCGAAGGTGAGCTCAAACGTTATGCTTACTTTAAGTCTATGTTTGATCAGTCCAACTTAGATTCAATACCGTACAGGATTATTGATACTGTATTGCAGGCCATAAATAGCGATAAGATCCAGTTCATGTCTAAGAAACAGTTGGCGTCAGGTGAAGACAGATTTAAGGTATCATGTGCGATTAAGCTCGACAATAACGTATTTATAGATTATGATGAAGCAAGTAATGGACAGAAGACTGTGATGGACTTGTACATACTTAATAAGATTATATCGCTGCTGAATGGTATTGGCTTACTTGTTATGGACGAAAGTCTGCATAACTTGGATGCCAGTAATTATACCGTAGCGAAGGAATTTTTTCAAAATACACCATGCCATGACATAATTGTTGTAGCACATAATCCAAACTTTGATGGTGCGGATCGTGAGTTCAGATGTGTTATGCGTAATGGTATAACTACTATAGAGAATTGAGGTGAGATTATGTTATATTTGTATAACGATTTATCGGATGTAAAAGCTAAATGGCATCCTAAAGAGGGTATTTTTACAAAATCAGGTGAGGAGATTGCTCGATATCTCTTGAAGAACGGTAAAGCGAAGGCTATGTCAAGACTTACGTTTTATATGAATCGGGCAGGAGATAAGCTGAGTAATAGGGCTGAGCTGGAAAAAGCAAAAGCTATTATCTCAGCATCAAAGGAGTGAGGTATAAGATGAAGGTTAATAGTAAAGGTAATCTAAGGTTCGACACGCAAGGGCCATTTGATCATATGATGGAGCAGCTTATCGCAGCCGCTCATTCAAAAACGTCTAAAGGGTATGTAAACATTAAACTGAATGAGTTGATGATGAGATCCGGAAGTATGCGTCGTGGAGAATCTGAGAATAGACCTAAAGAGGTACATGGCGATCAGGATATCGTTAATACAGAATTGTCAGCCTTACGTACATCAGGTATAATGAAGTCTATTCTTGGAAGTATATCAGCATGGCAGGTCCTTGACTCCAAGAAGATCATAATCATATATCTCATAAGCGAGGGTAACTTCTTCAATTTCAAAGAGCACATGCTGGGAACAGACTTCTCAATCTTTACCGAAAGCATGAATTACTCAAATGAATTGAAAGAGGAGATTATCCGATATAACCAACAAATTAATAGGGTTATAGAGCGATATGAAGATCTTGAAGCAAGAGATACTAAGGTCATCTGGGATAAGTATTTCCAAGATCTTGAACCACTCTTGATCGACCCTACTGATATGCAGAATGTAAAAGACCGAATTGGTAAAACGCCGGGTACAGCAAAAAATGTATCTCTGATTAAACAGAACATGCAGCGATACATTAAACCAGAATCATGGGATGCATACCTTGAGCTCTTGAAAGTACTTAGAGCCGGACTGAAGAAATACAGGGCGCCTACTATCTCAGACCTGTGTAATTACTTTGGTATAAGTAAGAGTACATATGACAAAAAGAAATTCCAGGTTATAAATCTCCTACAGAAAACACAAGGTATAGATGTGCTCCGAACAATTGAGAGCGATGAGTAAGAGGTGGATATGGCAGAAGAATTGGTAATGATGACCGACAAGGATATCGAAAAAGATGCCCGAGGTCGTGTCACAAATAATAGAGATGTTAATCTACATTATGCAGATGATGATAACAACGTTTCTCTAGAGTACTATCGTGCGGGCGGATTGTATGACCCACGTATATTCGGTATGGCCAATCGATGTGTATGTCGTAAGACAAGTAACGTCGATGTGGTATGTCCTGTATGCGGCGTACGTGTTCTCTCTGAAGATGATTACATAAAGTCATATGCGTATTATAGATTAAATTATCCTTATATATTCGATATTAAGATACCCGGACTCGTAAGTAAGCTGAGAGCACATTTCACACTCAAAGGACAGTTCCTTAAAGATTTGTGGTCTATTGCGTTAAAACTCGAGCCCGTAAATGATTTCAATACACCAGAGGAAGGGTGGACGTTTGTCAAAGACGGCAATAATCGTAAATTCAAATGTATGTTGGATGAACTTCCTGAAGAAGAGGATCAAAATGAAACATACGCACTCGAATATTACGGACTTATGGGCCTTCTTACGTTATCGAATTACTACACACAGAGTGGCGAATCATTGGAATGGATCAAGTCATACATTAACTATGATCTTGTAATTCCATCGCCTCAGGTAAGACCTATATCAAAGATGAGGGTAGGTAATCAGGACACACTCACATTCCATAAACTGACTATCGATTATCGTAACATAATTGCAGCAAATGAGATGCTGCCGGATATGATAGAGGTAGGATATAAGAATCTCGTAGATAAGATGACTTTGTGTTTCTTTATGAATCACATCATCAATACTATGACTAAAGATAATGAGCTCCTAATGCCATCCAAGAAGTCGTTCGTACGTAACATTATTGATACACGTGCGAAGAAGTCCATACGTTCTACTATTGTATGTGCTATGGATCTTAAGATGAATCAGGTATACGTACCGCAGAAGTTCGCATATCAAGCCTTGCAGATGGATATAATTCAGGGGCTCTTACGTAAGTATCAGTATATGAATGACTACGATTGTATTATGTTGTACAAAAGCAAGTCTAAAGAAGCTATGGATGTGTTCTATGAGATCGTAAACAATAGTATGGTCACTATGGTACGAAACCCATCGCTTCACAGATTTAATCTACAGGCATTCTATCCTTTGATTTGGGATGAGATTGCTATTGGGTTCCCGATTGAGGTACATAAAGCATTCAATGCCGACTTCGATGGTGATACGGCATACCTACAATTCTTCACAGATCCTACGCAGTGTGCACAGTTACAAAACATGACTCCTGATAAGAACTGGTTCTATGAAAAACAGTATGACTCACAAATAGACCCTACCATTGATACTACGTATGGTATTCTCTTGGCTACTAAAGTAATTGAACCTAAGGGCGGCATGAAAGGATTTAAGAGTTTTAATGAGGCTGAGGAAGCATATAAAGCCGGAACATTGAGCGTGAACGAAAAGATTATGCTCGATGATAAAGCTACTACGTATGGACGTGAGAAGGTCAAGAAGATCGTAGGACTTGATATAGATGTTCTCACTGGACCTGATAAACCTATGACAAGTAAAGAGATAGCAAAACTTATCTCGGCTATGGGTTATCATAATAATCGTGTAGAAGAATTTAAGCAGCTGGCTGACTTTGCTAATGAGGTAACTACGTTCGTAGGTTATGGTCCAATGCCGTTCGAAGATGTTACACTTGGCGATAAGAATAAAATTAAGGAAATACTTAGTACAGACGAAGATATGTACGTAAAACGTAAGAACTTACGCCAGTACTTACAACAGGAGTTGAAAAATGAAATTGCAAAACTTCCGGACTCTAATCTCGAAGATGTTCAAAAAGTATTCGGTAAAGCAAAGATTGATAAACTTGTCAATCTCATGGGGCCGTCAATTACAACTGATAATGAAGGTGTTCTTGCTTCGAGTGAGTCTGTCTATAGTGGACTTACTGAGCGCGACTACAACAACCTTGCAAAAGAAAATCGAGAAGCTTGGGCTCTAAAGCAGGTTGGTACCCCGGTATCCGGTTATAACCAACGACAGCTTGTTAACCTGGAGTTGTCTCTGGTTTATAAAGATCAGATAGGCAGCCCTGATAAAACAGGTATACTGCTTGAGGGTGAGGATGCATTAGGTAGAACAAAACTCGACGGATCTCTTATTACTACAAGAGTAAAGGGAAAGGTTCTCGTTAAATCTTGTATCAATAATCCTACGAATGTTGTATATAAGGATGAGATCGCAGCACGAGACTTTAAGGATCCAAACGGGCTTTTAGGTAAACGAATGACTATACCTGATGGTTCTGCGATAGGCGTTGAGATGGCCAGTGCTATAACTGAAAGTACAACTCAGGGTCTTCTTGGATTGAAGCATGGTGTTACAGTCGAGGATACTGAATATACCGTAGTCAAGTCTTTGGAAGCAGGTGAGATTGAGAGTATAGATAATCGATATGTTACTATCCACGGTAGACATAAGTACAGCTATATTATGACGGAGTCTACAATTATGTTCTCCAATATTAAGGTCGGAATGTCAATCAATGCAGGTGACCCTATTCTGAAACACAATCGTAGAGTGACTGCAGATCGTAAGTTGGCTATTTTCAATACTTTGATTAGAACCAATGTTACAAAAGGCTCACCTGGACAGTATGTACCAATATCTGAATGTGTTTATTCACTTTCGACCGGCGTAATCAAATATAAGGATTACAATGAGATCGAGATCGGTGGATTAACATATAAGTTCCGTGAGGACGATATGATGCTGCTGCCTATAGGGTATGATGTTACTGAGAAGTATGTACGTTTGTCTAATGGTGTACCTAACATGAATCACATCATGCAGACAACCGGAAGTGTACAAGACACATTCTACATATTCTATTACTACTTGATGACTCAGTTCCCAGGTATGAATAGCGAACCATTCGAGACATTGTTCAAGTGTATCTATAGGAATGACTTCGATGTAATCAAGGGTATAGAGAGTAAAAAAAGTCTTACAGACAAATTATACTTCGGCGGTACAAAAAAGAACTTCAAGGATGAGATCGAGAAGGCTCAGGTAGTAAATAGAAATGGTAAAGTTGAGTCTGTTGTACAGCTTGATCCGGGCATTATCTTACCTATGATCTTGGGATCAAAGTACGGTAAGTAAAAAAATATTAAAATTTTTGCAAAAAGTACTTGACATTATTAGAATTTTATGGTAGTATTGTTTATCAGTACTACCATTTTATAATCTTTACGGAGGATAACACATGATTAAAATTGGAATGGATTTCGGTTTCGGTGATAGCAAGATAGCTATAAACCAAGATGGCAAGAGAACGTGGTTTAAAGAAACGAACGCCATAACAAAGCTCGGTACTAAGAACTCCGAAGCTAAGTATACTGGCGAGGAAAAGAATGTAGTTGAGTTTAAGGATAACTACTATCTGGTTGGTAAGAGTGCGCTGCAGTACAATGACGCATCGGTAATGAATATCATGGACTATGAATCAATTAAGACGATAAGTCCTATTATAGCTAAGAAGTACTTGGCAAATAAGGACTACGCTAACTTCGACTTGATTTCGTTTACATTATCAAGTGCGTTTAAGAAATACTCGGCAGACTACAAAGAGTATATGGCAACTGAGCTGGATATCCCTATGGATAAGATACGAATCATCCCACAGGGTGCCGGATGTAAGATAGCTATAGACAAAATAGGGTTGGATCCTGATAACCCATCATTAAAGTCAGGATATAAGAATTACCTGATCTTTGATATCGGTTTTAATACAATCGATGTCTCGAATGTCATTGATGGATTCTTGATGCCTGAGGATATTAAAGGATATGAACATGAAGGCGTTTGTCTGGTTGCAGAAGAAGTTGTAAAACAATTCAAGGAAGTATATGATCTTGATATATCTGTACCAAGAGCTCGATCTATCATCTATGACAGACTCTTAAAAGTGCGTGAAAAAGTATATGACGCGGAGGAAATAGTTGAAAAAGCTATAGATAAATATTTAGATCATTTGAAGATGTTTATGGAAAAGTTCTATGGTGAACGAATGGATACCATAGACAATATTGTCCTGTTTGGTGGTGGTGCCGAAGTGATTCGATCACACAAGGCTAAATGGGAATCCCTTTTTGGGAAAGGTGACTTCGTAGTCTTGCCGGCTTCCAATGCGGAGTTCTTCAATGCATTGGGAGCATGTGTCTGATCCTCCCTACTCCCGGGGGACTTAGTTCTCCGGGACTTTTTATAAATCTAATGATGAGGTTAAACATATGGCAAACAAAAAGAAAGAGTCAACATTAAAGTCTCTTTTTGAGTATGTCTATAATTTCACGAACGACAGGTTATCTGTACGTGTAACTGCTTATGAAGAAAAAGTAGATAAGCAGGCCAAGTTATACCGATGTAAGGTCACGTTGGAAATAATTGATTTGTCGAAAGGACTTGATGCAAAACCTATTACGCAGGAGTTGCATTTCCAAGTCCCTGCAGATCGTGATGAACTCGTATCTGTTGATGGCAAATATCGTGTACAGGTTATGTCTGCTAAGTATTACCCAGCATTTGAGGTGTCTGATGCTCTGATAAAGCTGCCGCCATTCTGGTTCTGGGTGAAAAAGGACTTCATGTCGTGGTCGTGGAGAGAATTATCGCATACCAGTATTAAATCTATTTGTAAGCATTTCGGACTGCTTGAAAAATTCTACCCTGAGCTTAAGCCGGAAGATGTGGAAGACGTGAGTAACGAAGCATTGGAAGCAATCAACTCAATCGAATTGGATCACAATACGTTATTCAAAATTGAGTTGGTAACGTCAGGCGAGAAGAAATTCACAAATAAACACTTGACAAAAGAATTGCTTGAGTTCGCACTTGATACGTATCGTAATCCACAGAATGCTGCTATGTATAGTGAGAAGACTCCATGTGACTTCCAATACATGGGTGCACTTGATGGATTATTTTATGACGTACGTGAGCAAAAGCGGCTCCTACGTAATCGTATGTTGTATGATTATAATACAACTAAGAAAGTCAAGGAAACTTTGCTGCAGAATCTTATAAATAGATACTTCAGATTCCAAACAGACAACTTCAGAGATATCCAAACACCGAAGGAAAGTAATGCTATGTCTATGATGGCACAAGCTAAGACGATCTTCTTCTATGCTAAGGAAAAATCTGAGGATACCGGCGAGATGACACTTCAGAAACAAAAAGTTTACAATGACTACTTTATTGGAGTTGTGGATCCTGTAAAAACAACGGAAGGTCCTCTCACAAGTAAGAACAACCAGATGACTATCGATACAACACTTGAAGATGATAAAATCATGATCAAGGTATTGACGAAAGAGTTCAAACAAATCACTGTAGATTATGAGGAGTATGCACGTGGCGGCGTACTTTTGTATGACTATATTGATTACGAGAAACATAAGTTCGCCCCGATCGATGGTAAATATACGTACTTCAAATATGGTAAGTATCATACGTCCGGAAATGCAGGTGATTTTAAGTACCTACGTACGGAGAATAACCGATTAAGTCCGGCTACCGCATTGCTGCCATTTATGAACAAGATGATCCCGACACGTACAGCATTGGCATCTCACTTTATGGAGCAGTCAATTCCGGTACAAGGGGCAAAACCGCCTGCAGTAGTAACACGTGCAAATAAGGAAATGTTTTATCAATCTCCTTATAACACTCGTTGTGATATAGAAGGTGAGGTAATTGCTGCTGATCTTGGATTTGTTAAGGTTCAGCCGAAAGGCGGTGGTAAGCCTGTAGTATTTGGTGACGGATATACGTACAAAAATACATCAGACCATACTACGAATGAGTTTAAGGTTCGAGTTAAGCCGGGGGATAAAGTTAAACCAGGCGATACACTGATTTCTATTAACTCGTTTGTGGATGATGAATTTTCTACATCTGTTCCACTTTATACTATGTTCGGTGCATACTTAGGATACAACCAGGAAGATGGTATCATACTTACGGAAAGTGCAGCAAAGAAATTTACGTTGGTACAAACAGTTGACGTGGATCACATACCTATGTATAAGGCATCCTTCATTAAGCCTGAGAATGATGTACGTTTCAACCAATTCAATATCATTAACGTAGGTCAGAAAGTTACGGCCGGAGATACGCTATTTGAGTACTACGAATATCCGGACGAACGTGATGCACAGGTACGTTTGGCTACATCATTGCTCATAGGTTCGGCCGCACAAAACCGAGCTGTAAGAAGGCTGCGTACATTTAAGGCCCCACTTGATATCGAGGATGGTACTGTAGTTGATGTACGTGTGATCCTGAATTACGAAACAATTAAGAGTCCAAATGGGCCTAATATTAAGCAGCCACGTATGCTCGGACATAATAACATGATCGATAAGTCGGTGCTTGATTTTGTGAACTATTATCAGAAGGCAGAAGAAGAGTACAAACGTAGGTATAAAGCTATATCGAATCATACTCCTGAGCCATACGAGTTCCATGATCCGTTATCAACATTCAGACTTGTTATCACGATTAAGTATGCTGACACAATGGCTATGCATCGACTCGGAGGTAAGATCACAAATTACTATGGGTCAAAGGGTGTAAATACGTACATAATTCCGGACGCAGAGGCACCAAAGGATGAACTTGGTAACACTATCGAGTGTATACTTTCGTCCGTAGCTTTGTACTCACGTAATAACCCGTCGCAGATCACAGAGTGTAAGTTAGGATTGTGCTGCTTGGAAGGTTGGAAGTTTATCCAGAAGAATGGTATAGCAAGTCAGAAGACAAAAGAGTTCCTGGATGCATTCTACCCTGAGTCAAAGTATGATCTGAAGCAGGTACAGTCTGATGGCGAACGTTATGGCTATATTCGAGCTTTAGCAGGTCCATTTGACAGGTTCTATTCGATAAGTAAGATTAAGGAGCTATTGAATATTCTGGGTCTCGGTAGTGGAGATCAAAAGATATTCTTCCCTAAGTTCAATCGATGGACACAAGAGAAACATACTGTAGGCCTTGTATCTATGATCCGGCTGCACTTCCTCCAAGAGAAGAAGGCTAAGGTTTCTGCTGATATCAATATGGATACAGATGAGGATAACATTTCTTATATGGGTGTACAAAAAGAATCCGGACAGAAGATGGGTGCCATGGAAGTCTGGGCTCTTATGGCTCATGGACAAAAAGAAATATTGAGCGACATTCAAAACACATATGACAAAAAAGAAGCAAAATTTCACAGTGCCTTGATGATGCTGGGTCTCCAGTTGAATCATCATGGCCCAAAATAATAAGAGGTAAAGAAATATGATAGTGGACTTTATATTAGGAAAAAATGCAGCACCAAATTACCTGCAAACAATTTATATCAGACGAATGGAAATGGGAGATGACGGATTAGACTCCCTGTATAAAGTAGCGAATCTAATTTACACGGAATTGAATGAGGCTTGGAAGAATGTTCAGGCTTTGCCGTATGATATCGACACTATGATGCGTACATTGAGTCAGCTTATTTCATCACTGGAGAAAGGACAGGTAACAGATTCCGGATCTTATCGAAGATTACGTGAGATTCTTTCCCTGTTCGCGGTTAAGAATTATGAGATTTACGTAATCAAGAGAGTGGATCTTCAGACAGCCGCATACTCTCCCGGAACAAAGGCGTATCTCATTGATAAGAATGATGACCTGTATCCTACACTCAATCGTGTATGTGCAGGGTATGGTATTAACTTCCCGGATGATGGAACTGCTACATTGCCAACAGTTGTCTTTACATTCCTTAAATCTATCCTTAATCTGGATGAGGTAACAAAAGAGCTGATTACCTTGAAGGCATTGACTGAACAGTATGAAGCATTGAATAAAGTACATGCGTCATACCAAATGCCTATCGATAATCTTATGCGTTTCCTCTCGGATTACGGATATCATTTTGAGATATGTATTAACGGATAACTTGAGGTGAAAGAAATGAGTAGAATTAAAGTAACAGAGGATGCAGAAGTAGCAGCGGAAATACGTGCGGGCTTACGTGAGAACAACGGTTATTGCCCATGTAAGCCCATATCTGAGGAAACAAAATGTATGTGCAAGGAATTCAGAGAACAAGAATCTGGTCCTTGCTACTGCGGACTTTATGTTAAGGAGATGGTATGACAAACATTGAACTTTTGAAAGATATAAAGGATTTCTATAGTTTATGTGTACGTTCTGGCTGGTGTCGAATCACACGTTATCAGGACATTACGCAATTATGGATTCCGGTTCATGGTAGAATGGGACACGATGGACTCAAGCACAGTTTCAAGATAATCCCGATGAACCTAGGCTTCTTACATTGGGTTGACCCACATACGAGTGGTAAACTCGTAAATATGATTGAAGAAATTGAGACTTACCTTGATAAGGCTTACATCAGCTTACGTCCGGCATGTAATGGACGTAAGTATATTGTAGAAGCCTTTAACGTCAACGGTAAATGTATCAAAAAGTGGGTACTTAAGTTATTCTACTTCCCGCCACTGCATATCTTGATCTTAGATGGAATACAAAGATTTATGCGTTGGGTGGCAAAGAAGAAAGAAACAGAAGCTAAGCATAAAGATCCATTGAACCCTAAAAAGTTAGTAGGACTTTAACCAATTCCTTAATATACCGCCTCAGGTTATCTGGGGCGGTTATTTTAATTTTATATTTTTTTGTCATTTTTTTTGAGATTTATCATTTTTTTATAAAAAGTACTTGACAATTATCGTTAAGTATGCTATATTAATAAAAAAGATCCTAAGGAGGGACTAATGCAAAATAATTTAAACATTCTAGATTTGCAGGCAGAACGACAAATGTCTGAGCCACCCGGGTTAGACAAAATACCCGCATCAGTTCGTATGATGTTAGGGAACTTCGCAGACCTGTATCAACAACCCCAAATGCCTAAGATGATGCCGCAGATGACGGTGCAGAAACCCCAGGCTCAACCTATTATTATCAATCGTGTACAAGATGCATCCACGCTCGATCTTGTTTCAGAACCACAAGGCGGACTCAAGGAAGCACCGGCAAATACAACTGCAGCGGTAGAAGAACCCGAAGAGGACGATGTATATGTGATTCAAACTGAGATACGTCCGGAAGATGTACATTTTAAGGAAGATGTACATTTCAAAGAAGAATTCAAAGTTCAACCTAAAGTTCAACCTAAAGTAGAGACGAAAGTTGAGGAGAACATTGATGATAAAGTTCGTGACTTAATCCTCAAAATTATTGCTAAGGATATGCGTGGACGAATTAAGGCTGACTTTCAGGCTAGAGGTAAAAGTACGTCTAAAAGTAAGGTTGAAAATGAGTTGAGACGTTGGTACTGGGATGTTGGTTTCGAGGATGTTGTAATAAATGACAGACAAATTACACTATACGTACATCGACCTAATAAGTTCATAGGTACGAATAACTACTTATTCTACATACGTGGTGTGTTATCTAAGTTCGGATATAAGTTAAAGCTGGAGAAGGCCGTAGAGAGCTCAATTTATGAATCATTCTTCGGGCCTACGGTAAAGGAGTAATTATGAACGCTATGAACGAATTGAATGCAAACTTACATGAAATGGTCGAGGCTGATGATTTTGGAACTGAACATGAACAAGTATCTATCCATATAGATAAAAAGTATAACGATTTCCTGCATGACTTGGATATAATCGTGGATAAACATATGGCGCCTATTATTAAAGCTCTTTATGAGAAAGGCTTAGCTACAACATGGTCCTGTGAGGGTACGTGGGATCCTGTATGGGGTGAGGATGATGAGCTCTTATGTGGAAGTTTTATGTATGTGTGCTTTCAGAAACCATTGCCTTATAAAGCTCAGAAAACTCTGCCGCGAATATTTACTTATCAGGAAAGCTTTGATAAAGACTCCAGCTTGTACGGAGTCTACATTGAATCATTGAGTCTGCAGGGGTATCTTCGAGAGAAACGTTTTGATATACTTTTGAACTGGGTTAAGGAACTTCCTGATTATAACGTATGGAATAAATTATAAGGAGTACGTATGATAGAGTATCGGGATAATGAAGTTCAAGTTGTAAAAAGCCGAAGTAAGATTCTTAAGTGTGATAGATGTGGAGCTGAATTATATAGTTATGACGATAGCAGCGATGATAACGCCTATAAGGAGGATCATGAAGGTGCTCTCCAACATGTTCAACAAAAGCAAACATTTAGGCTCGTACATAACAGATCTCACGTAGTTATGTATGATGATCCTATAACCTCTCGGTACGTAAATGCTCTTGAGGATCAGACGTTTGTACTATGTGATAAATGTAGAAAGGAACTACTTGAGCTCATACGTTATGACGTATATAATAAGAAAGAGCTCATGAACAATAGAGATATGATGTGGGTAGCTGAAAGATCTTGGATAGGAAGGGTATGTACATGGATCCTACGTCGATTATGGAGGAAATATTTTTCATGATAAGTGTAATATTATTAGCATTACTTGCGGCATGCATATCACCATTTGTAATTCTAAGTGCATGCGTAGTCGCGGGAATGCTAATGGATTTAGATGCATGGCTAAGAAAGCGAAATGGGATGATGGATTCAAAGCCGGTGATACAGATCAAGGATCTTTTGAGGAGGCACAGGCATGATGGTAGATCCTGAAGTAATGAATATGTTTAAATTGATCGGAGATGCGGCTGATACCTCACATGAAGAAAGAAGAAAAAGCTGGGAAGAGTTTCGTGATACAGGACTTTTGTGGTTCGTAAACATGATTCTTCATGTTTTCGGATGGGCAATATTTATGCGGGTAGAGGATGGAAAGGTCGTTGATGTATACCCGCACAGAACAAGACTCAGGGGATTCGAGGTACATACCAATACAGAAGGTTATCAAAAGGTAAGTAAGTATATGAAGAAGAACGCTAAGAAGCTGTATGAGGAGACAAAGGCATGACAGAAGAATTGTTTAAGTCAATACTATCTGACGACCCGATTCTGCGTGCTCTAGATAACAAAGCACGTCAGTCTCGCTTAAAGAAAATAGCCAACGAACAAACCAAGAGAGATGCAGTTCAGCAATTTAAGGGTTGGTGTAATGAACACAAATACCATATCAAGTACATATTTACCCTTTTGAAGATGTGGATCGAGGTTGCTGAGAATTACGATACCATATGTACCTTCTTACGTACTTACAATTTTTATCAGTGCGGCAGCAGGTTTCATGCGCTCGCTAGATCAGTGAATGATGATGACCTATATGCGAATATGTATGGTATACTTGATGAAGGTCAAGCTGTTACAATAGAGCATGATAGAGACTTACCACTGGGTATGTGCTCTCTGTTTGACCCGTACAAATATAGCGTGTTGACCGATGAAATCTTTGAAGATAAGATGTGGGATGGTCTTAAAGTTAAAAAGCAACTCGAGTGTATGGAAAGTGATTTCACGAAAATGGGTGATGAAATAAAGAAGTACTTAATTAAAGAATTGAATATTGAGGAGTCGGCTATATGAGTTGGGTTATACCATGTATAATGTGTGCCATTGGAGTTGTAGTTTTAATTATAATTGGTGTAATGTTCATACCAATAGGGATTGAGATGTATAACGATGCATGTTGTGAGGACGATGCTGTAATGAAAGTCAATAGTATATTAGGTATCGTCGTTATTACACTGGTTATTCTCGGAGGAATAGTGACGCTATCGTACACTGGTGTTGATGTATGTCGGCATCCAGAACGCTATAATAATATAGAGGTGACAATATGACAGAAGAATTGTATAAGAATATCGAAGAACAGTTAACTGAAACAAAAGAGGATCTTGAATTTCTGGAGAAGAGCTGCGAAACAATGATACTGGAAAATCCGTTTATTACTGACGCCAGTGCTGTTCCATCATCTCGACTCATGAGTATTATCGAACATAGTGTGCTGCACATAATCAAGCAAATAAATCCAGCCTATAAGCCAGAGGATGATGAGAATGGTTTTCTAGGCTATTATATATGGGAAGAAGATTTCGGCGGACTCATTGAAGTCGATGGTAAAGAATTTCATCTTGACCTTATTCCCGAATTTGTCGAATACGTGCGTGAGTACTTATGAGATATTGAAATATGGAGCGAACGCAGCGAACTGTATTTCAGAAAGTAGGAAGTTATTGAAATAAGGAGTGTATATGAGCAGAGGTAAGTGTCCGGAGTGTAGGGCTTATAGAGTAGTTAATGGTCATATGGCTTGTTTGAATGAGGAGAGTGTGTGTGACCACGCTTTTGTGATATCATTAGAGAAGGCAAAAGAATATAGTTGTGGTAATTTCATGGACGGATCATCACGTTGTATGGATTGTGAGGCTTACGAAAGCATACGTGAGTGGTGTATGCATGCTAAGCACGTAAAGAACGAGAATAATGTCTTACGTCCTATGCCAGTGCGTGAGGACAAACCTGCGTGCGATGATTTCATTCAGAGGGTTGATTCTATTGAGAGGGTGGAAGGAGATTGATTATGACAATAACCAACAGGAGGCCAAGAAGATGATTGTAGGAGATGAGTATGAAGTTGAAGCTAAAATCATTAAAAAAGAAAAGTTAAGTCTCAAATGTGATCGATGTGGACATATATTACGGGAAGGTGTGTTCGACGCAGAGGATAAAATACCTCGTGAGACTTTTGCTAAATACGCTTCTGAAAATTACGATCTAAATCTAGAATGTAATTATCCAGGATATTTTGATCGTATATATATAAAAAGGTCATATACCCTATGTGCTGACTGCCGTCAGGATCTTTTGGATATGATTGATACGGAAATTAAAGCTAAAGCCGAAGAACGACCTTTTACATTATATAAATTAATGAATGCATCTCGGATAGGTAGGTTGTTGCTGTCGATTGCTAGAATGTTGTATAAGAAGCGAAAAAGAAGGGGGGGGGGTGTAAATGAATATTATAGAAAATATAAAATGTTTCTTTAAGAATCTCTTTCAGAAAATAGAAAAGCAGCCTGAAGTGAAAACAGATCCTGAGCTCGAAGCTTATCAGAAGAAACATCAGGAGTTAGTTGATAAATTTTACAAGGAATTAGGTGGACCAGAGATGCCTAGTGAAGAAGAAATAGAAGATAGTCCAAAGGTTGTAGAGGATGAGGCATTGACTGAGGTAAAAAGTCTTTTGGAAGG
>Ga0247609_10000956_pt1 | contig 36657 bp, 30 predicted proteins | sample 172DNAGHGlowgp2_FD_193487 | JGI IMG/M metagenome (GOLD analysis project Ga0247609, IMG submission 193487) | Sheep rumen microbial communities from Palmerston North, Manawatu-Wanganui, New Zealand - 1728 DNA GHGlow gp2 | ecosystem: Host-associated > Mammals > Digestive system > Stomach > Rumen ... | reverse complement strand
GAAGCCCGAGAAGATAGAACCCTTAAAATAATTATATCATGGATGCTAATTCATTATTGCTGACAGTAACAAAAGCTGAATATGATAGAGACTATACACTGCGTATCACATTTAGCAATGGAGAAGTGCGACTTGTGGATTTCACACCATTGATGCAAAAGGGAATCTGCAAGAAGTTGCAGGATATTGACTACTTCAAAGCGTTCACTCTTGACCCATTCACAATTGACTGGAACGATGAAATAGGATTTGCTCCTGAATTTCTGTATGAGCGTGGAATACAATTCAATTAGGTAGTTGTATTCTATCAAGATGACAAGGGCATTAAGCAGGCGCAGGACAAATACCAGCTCCTCATGAACAATAAATCACCGAAAAATAAGAGAAGAACATAAAAAAAGTATTACTTTTGCACAAATTAGTGCGATATGAAAGATAAAACGAAACACATCATAGCAAAAGAAGTATATTTTACCTTCATCTGCTTTACCATAGGCTTTATGATAATGTTTGTCTATGGCTTAATAACTTATGTTAGGCAAATAATTGATTTCGATCACGGATTATTTGTCCCTGCTCTTGTTGGAGGTGTTGATGTTGTTATTTTTGCATATCTTTTTCGTTTTATAAGGTGGACTGTAAAATGGGTGAAAAAATGGAAGTAAGACTTTCGTCTTTTCAAAGCATACGCGGTTGATTTACTTTTGCGGCAAATCAACCGCTTTTTTTAGGGATGCGATAAACAAAGAGCTTTTCAAAAGTAAATGATTAAATGGACCCAAAGGGATAGATGTCATAACTCTTTTAAAAGTTGTTTGAGTTGTCCTTTAATTACAGCATGTAGTGTTTTATGGTGTGTGGGATATGGAAAAAACTGCAGGTGGCGTTCATGGGCCACCTGCAGCTTGTTAGGGGATGATGGGTCCGTTTAGTTGGCGGGAGCCCACTTGCAGCGAACGGGCGAAACGATGGCGCCCTCCTTCTTCAACTCGGCGAAGGCCTTGTCGACAACCTTGCGGTCAAGGCCGGTCAGTTCGGCCACCTTGCCTGCGTTGAGGGGTTCGCCAGCTTTGCGCATGGCGTCCAGCACTTGTTCTTTCTCGTTCATAACAGTATTTTTTAAAGGGTTACTTCTTCACGGGAGCCTCCTCGAGGGCCTTGACGAGCAGTTTCCAGAAGGGCTCTGCTGCAGGGATGTAGGCACGCTCGATGGTGGTGTGCGGGCTGCGCAGGGTGGGACCGAAGCTCACAACGTCCATGTGGGGATACTTGCCCAGGATGATGGAGCACTCCAGACCGGCGTGGTCAACTTGCACGATTCCGTCCTCGTTGAACAGTTTCTTGTACAGGTCAAGCAGCATGTGCAGCGCCTCGCTGTCGGGGTTGGGATCCCAGCCGATGTAGTCACCGCCGGTCTCTACCTTGAAGTCGGCGAGGTGGAAGCAGGTCATCAACATCTTGACGATGTAGTCCTTCATGTCCTCACGAGCCGAGCGGGCGAGAATCTTAACCGATGCCTTGCCGTCCTCGATGTCGATGATGGCGAGGTTGCTGGAGGTCTCTACCACGTTGGGATAGGCGGGGATGAAGCGAACAACGCCGTCATGGCAGGCGTACAGGGCGCGCAGGATGGTCGTCTGGTCGTCGAGCGCCATCTTCATCTTGGGACGGTCGATGGCCTTGATGGTCAGGTCCACGGTGTCCTCGATGAACTTGAACTCGCTCTCGAACTGGGCCTTCATCGTCTTAACCAATTTCTTCAGACCCTTGAGATTGTCCTCGGGAACAACGACTACGGTCTCGGCCTTGAACGGGATGGCGTTGCGCATGTTGCCGCCATGCCAGCTCACCAGGCGGGCCTTGTGGTCCACGATGGCCAGTTGCAGCAGGCGGGCCATCAGCTTGTTGGCGTTGGCACGGCCCTCGTGAATTTCGAGGCCGCTGTGTCCGCCCTTCAGGCCCTTGAGGGTGATGCGCACTGCGGTGTCGCCGGCAGCGGTCTTCACCTCGTTATATTTGCGCGTGCAGGTAACGTCGATACCGCCGGCGCTACCGATGACGAACTTGCCCCAGGTCTCGCTGTCGAGATTGAACAGGATGTCGCCCTTCATCTGACCCTTGGGCAGGTCGTTGGCGCCATACATGCCCGTCTCCTCGTCCTTGGTGATCAGGCCCTCGATGGGACCATGCTTGAGGGTGTTGTCCTCCATGACTGCCATGATGGCTGCCACACCCAGACCGTCGTCAGCACCCAGCGTGGTGCCGCGGGCCTTGATCCACTCGCCGTCGATGTAGGGCTCGATGGGGTCCTTCTCGAAGTTGTGCTTCGATTCGGGCGTCTTTTGGGGCACCATGTCCATGTGGGCCTGCATGGTGATGCACTTGCGGTTCTCCATACCGGGAGTGGCGGGTTTGCGCATCACGATGTTGCCGGCGGGGTCCTGGAAGGCCTCAACCCCTACCTTATTGGCGAAGTCAAGCAGGAATTGCTGGATTTTCTCAACATGTCCCGAGGGACGGGGAATCTGCGTCAGCGCATAGAAGTTGCGCCAGATGCACGTCGGTTGCAGTTTTTCAATTTCGTTCATTTTCTTGATTCTGTTAATGTCTTATTACAGGTTATAAAAATGTTCCTTTTCGGCTGCAAATTTAAGAATTTCAAATCATTCCCCCAAACATCAGCCCACGAATTTTCTCAAACAACAGGAACAACAAATAAACAACCTTGACAACTTTTTATTGTGGCATCCGTCAGCGGTCTTTAAAAAACAACTGATTAATCTGAACATTTCTGAGGTTTTGCGTCAGCCATCAGAAAACTCAGACTAATCAGTTGTTCGTCTTGCCAGTTGTGGGAGTTGTTTGAGTTGTCTTTAAAATTGTATTTTTTGTGTTTATTGTCTTCCGTTTATTCTGAGTGCGGAAGGACCCTAAAGATACTCTTCTCAGTCAAATATGGCGCCATCGCCGCAGAATTGTCCCATCAGCAGGATGGCGTATGTTGCCTCATCATAGACGAAGTACAAGAACGGATGATTGGCATCAAATATCGGTTCTTGTATAGGTTCATCATCTAGTCCCACATCAATCCATTGTTCTGATACCGTTATACTTACTGCTTTTGTTTTTAACTCAGTCACTTGAATATTAGTCATTTGACGGATATCGTGAATCATCGTCGGTATTTTGCTGATGGCACTAAAATCTGCCTTTTGGAAATCAAAGGCTCTGGGCATCATCTCCTTAACGAAATCCGTCAAATTCAATTTGCTGTCACACTCAAAACGAGGCAGATACAAATAAAAACCAAACTCTCTGTCTTTTTGAAAAGTATTGAGAATGCGGGTGTATTTTTCACGATCCATCGATGCTATGAATTCCCTCAATTTTGCAGATTTAGGCAAAACCACCAGCATCCTGTAGCAACCGCCCCCATATGGCAGAGCAACCGCTTGATAATCCTCGCCTTCGCAATAAAAAGTTCGGGTAGAAATATCATGAACAGAAGTATAAATATAGTTATTCATCATGGGCAACAGCAACGTATCACCGTAGTCAGTTATGAAATCTCCATTTTCAGTATTTTCCTTATCGAAAGATTGAGCCCAAAAAGCGTTATAGAGCAGGGCATCAATCACATTAAGCGCCGATAACGGAGCTAATTCATCAATGGCTGTAGTCAATTTATCCTTCGATTGCTGTCTGAACCATTCATTGACCTGCTTGACGCTCTTAGAATCAGCAAAATCAAGGTTTTTGGCACAGGCATTATAGTTTGATGAAACAATTTTCAAGAACTCGTCCTTAATGGGAACAGCAGAGTTAATCGCTAGATAATTCAATAGCTGGCAATCTGTATAGTCATTGTGGGGAAGGGCATCGCTGTATTTCTTGAAAAAGGCATTTGCTTTGGCGATGGGGCCGACCACCAGCTCTATCTCATCACGGGTGCCATCTTGAGCGCCGTTACCTGATATAGCAATGACACTTGCAAGACCCAACGGAGACACGATGAAACTGCTGTCCAGCAGGTTTTCCCCTATCTGATGAAGCATGGAAAATGCCAGGTCGTTGATTTTGGCAACGCATTGACTATCGGCATCGTTCATGCGGAGTGCATCCATGTGCTTTTGCCACAACTCTTGAGCCGGTTCAGGGCCATTAACGACACTTTCTTTATGATGATTGCACCCCGCCAAGAGGCCGATGAACAGTACAAGCAATACTGCTGCTGTAGATGTCTTAATGATGTTCATAGTTTAAAGGTGATTAATGGTTTTGTTGCAAAGTTACTAATTTTTGTGTTTGTTGTATTGATTGTTTTCATTTTTGTGAGAGTGATCAGTTTTTTTCTGATTGTGCGTGCACACATGGAAAAAATGGAAAAAATGGAAAATATGAAAATCATATAAATATTTATTTAAATATATAAATTTATATAATAGATAATATAATATTATCTATTATATATTATTATTAAATTATAATTTATTATAGTAAAACTCTCTCAATAAAACACTCTTCTTTTCCGTTTCGTTTTTTTTATTTTCCACGTTTTCCACGTTTTCCATATACGTGGGTTTTTTCGTTTTTTTCTTTTTTTTGTGCATGCGTGTGTGCTGATTCCCAAAAGTCAAATAATGGTTGTTTATGTTGTTCAATGTTGTAAAAGTTGTTTGATGACGTGTGCGGAAGCCCCTAATGCCTAAAACCTTTTTTGCTTTTTGTAGTTGTGTGGTTTCGTTTGTTTTTTGTAATTTTGCGCACATGCAGGGGTGAGTGTGCCTGCGTTGTAATGAGTTTAATCACAAGATTTAGTATATATGAAAAAGTTTATTTTTACTGTTCTGATTGCCCTCACGGGTTTGCTGTCGAGCATGGCTTGGGCTGCTCCCGCCGATGCCGACCAGGGCAATAACGAGATTATCCTGCACGCGTGGTCGTGGTCGTTCAACACCATCAAGGAGCATCTGCCCGAGATCAAGGACGCCGGCTATACCATAGTGCAGACGTCGCCCATCAACGAGTGTGTCGTTGGCGAAGGCGGCGGACGCCAGCTGTTCGGTCACGGCAAGTGGTATTACCACTATCAGCCGACCGACTGGACCATTGGCAACTACCAATTGGGTACGCGTGACGAGTTCAAGGCGATGTGTGACGAGGCCAAGCGTCTGGGGCTGCGTGTCATCGTCGATGTGTTGCCCAACCACACGGTGATTGACCGCACGCAGATCAACGCCCGCCTGGACAGCGCCGTTCATGGCCGCGAGAACCTGTTCCATGCCAACGGCCTGTGGCCCATCAAGGACTATAGCGACCGCTACCAGTGCACGACGGGCGAGATGGGTACCCTGCCCGACGTGAACACCGAGAACCCCGACTTCCAGTATTACTACATGCAGTTTGTCAACGACGTGCTGGCCTGCGGTGCCAGCGGCTTCCGCTACGACACAGCCAAGCACATCGGTTTGCCGGGCGAGATGCGCGACCCCAAGTCGCCCGAGAACGACTTTTGGGACGTGGCGATGGGCCGCAAGGCCGTCAAGGGCCTCAGGTTGGCCGTTCCCCGCGAGCAGCTGTTCATCTATGGCGAGGTGCTGCAGGACCGCAATGTGCCCGAGCAGGGCTATGCCGAGTATATGGACTTGACCGCCAGCAACTATGGCTGGGTGCTGCGCAACGTACTCAACAAGCACGATGCCCGTGCTGACAACCTGTTGACCTGGCACCACTCGGTGGATCCCGCCCACCTGGTGACCTGGGTGGAGTCGCACGACACCTATTGCAACGAGCACGCCTCGGCCGGCATGAGCGACGAACTCATCCGCCTGGGATGGGTATTCCTGACCGCCCGCAAGTATGGCACGCCGCTGTTCTACAGCCGCCCTCACGGCAGCACCCGCGAGAACTACTGGGGCGACAATGAGATTGGCAAGGTGGGTAATGACGAGTTCAAGCACCCCGTTGTGAAGGCCGTCAACGAGTTCCGCCACCGCAACATTAACCAGCCCGAGAACATCATCTACAGCGAGAATGGTAAGCAGATTATCGTCGAGCGCGGCGCCAAGGCTGCCGTGGTCATCAACCTCGACGAGCAGCAAGCCCAGGTAGCTATCCCCGTCACCCTGAGCAACGGCAAGTACCGCGATGTCGTGACCAAGCAGCGCCTGCAGGTCAAGAAAGGCGTCCTCAAGGCCACTCTGGCCCCGATGACCGCCTACGTTATCTACAAATAACGGCTGCTTTGGGTTTAGAAGACAAGAAAGACAAGAAGGACAACGAATAAAGAATTGTCTTTCTTGTCTTTCTTGTCTTCTAAAACCTGATACAGTTATAGTTCCAAAGGAAAATCAATTGGGTGCCGTTTGCTGTAGCGGGTCCAGAAGGCGGTGCGGGCCTGCATGGTGAGGCGCACGGCCTCGCCCTCGTCAAAGCCTCGGGCACGGGCATAACTGCGGGCGATGAGTTCGATAAAGCGCTTGGGGCCCCACAGCCGTCGCAGGGCAGCGCTGCCGTCCTCCATGTTGACCTTGCCGAAGCGCATGCGGTTGATATCGACCACAGCGAAGTGATAGCCCGTGTCATCTTTGTCCCACAAGATGTTGCCCGGTGAATAGTCCAGGTGCAGCACCTCGCGGTCGTGCATCCTGGCCGTGAAGCGCCCCAGGGCATCGGCCATCTCCTCATAGGTGCCCTCACTGGCGTCTCCCAACTCATATAACGTATGGCCCAGCGGCGACTGCACGCTGACGAAATAGCTCACTCCCAGCAGGCCGCAAGTGCGCTCCTCGATATAGGCGATAGGCTCGGGTGTGCTGATGCCACGCTCCAGCAGTCGGGCAGGGTAGAGGAAGGCCCGCTTGCCTTTGGGCTGGCGGATGCCGAGGGAATACACCACGCGGTTGACGATATGCGTCTTGCAGTAGCGCTTGACGTTGACCAGCGTCCCGTCGGGAGCCTCGATGACCCTTAACTGGTTGCGCTTGTCATAGATGACCTCGCCCAGGTGCTCAAAGTCCTCGGGCAGCCGCTCCAGCCACCCCCGCAGGTGCTCATATTTCTTATTAATCATCATGTTTAAAAAGCCTAATTAGGCGGTATGCCATCATTCGCCTCAAGTGGCTGTTCCCACTCTATAACTGTCCCTCGAGAGGAGTGATGGGATTCTGATTCTGGAAATAAGCCTTGAGTATGCCCTCGGCCATACCCTCGCGGTTGTCCAGATCCTTCACAACAACGCCTTTCTCCAATAGCAGGATGCGGGAGGATATGTCGGTGACGAAACTGAGGTTGTGGCTGGAGATGAGCACGGTGGAACCCAACTCGCGGTTCTGCTGTTCGATGAGGCGGGACACGATAATCTGTGACGACGGATCCAGGTAGTTGAAGGGCTCGTCGAGGATAAGCACCTTGGGCTGAATCATCATTGCCCCGATGATGCCGACCTTTTGACGGTTGCCCTGTGAGAAGTCCTTTAGGAATTTACTTGTGCCCATGATTTCGCCGTGCATCAGCGGTTCGAAGGGTTTCAGGCGCTGCTCCAGCGTGTCCTTGTCAATGCCGTAGATGCGACCGATGAAGGAGAAATACTCCTCGGGCGTGAAGAAGTCGATGAGGAAATTGCCGTCGATGAACGAGCCTGTATAGGTCTTCCACAGTTCGTCCTGATCCACCCGCCGACCGTCGCTCTCCACATAGCCTGAGCTGGCACCTATCACATCGAGGATAAGACGCATCAGTGTGGTCTTGCCTGCACCGTTATTCCCCACCAGACCAATCAGCTCGCCCGAGGCCAGCGTCAGTTCGGGGATGTCGAGCACCGTGACCCAATCATACACTTTCTTGAGGTTTGTTATCTTGATATCCATCTGTTCTAATTATTTAAACTCTAAATTATTTCAAATACCTTTCCATATTTTCATACCGATTGTCCTTCCACTTTTGTGCCAACTTGCGGATGCAGGGACGGTGAACAGCCAGTGCGGCAAGGCCGATGGCAGCCATCACAGCGTCACCCCACAGCGGTGGCAACGCGAGGGTACAAATTGCATAAATAGCCAACGGTATGAAACAGATGAGCGAATATATGGTTATGCGCATATTTGCTCCCTGATAGTTGAAGAAGGACGACGTGAACAGGTCTAAGCGTGTGGAGAACAGGCACGTGGGCATCATCAACAGATTCTGGCCGCAACCCAATAACAGGATTAGTGCCAATAGCGTTGTGGGCCGCAGCCCCATGAAGAAAATGGCCGGGATGAGCAATACCGCCATGCCCAAGGTGAGCAGGATGAAGAACTTGTACTTGTTCAGCAACAATTGCTCGACGGAATAAGGCTTGGTCCACAAACCGTGGAAGTAGTTACCCTCGATGCCGAACACCCATTGACCCAGAAACAGCGACGGCCAACATAATAGGAAGTACAAAGCGATGTTCATCCGATTAATATCATCGTGAGGAAATGTATAGCTCTGCAGAAGAAACAGAATAATAAACATGATCATCGGGACGCGGAAGCGCTTGCTGCGCCACACGCTCAGGTATTCGGTAGAAAAGAGCGTCACGTCGCCCACCGAGCGAACGGTGTTGGCGTGCTGCTCATGCTCGTCATAAGTGCGCATGTGGCAGAAGTAGAGGTAGAGCACCCCTGTCAGCACGATGTCCAGCACGATGAACAGAACAAGTTCGGTCAACGGCGAACCAGGCAAATGAAACATCTCGGCCATCATAGCCAGGAAGATGCCCAAGCCCGTCATGCCCAAGTAATAAACCACAGCTCCGACCCACAACGGCAACGAGTGATTGATGTCAGGAGCCTTGTGGATATCAGCCACCAGCCATGACAGCATCAGCGTCTGCACCAATGTGGCTACGACGGCCAAGACCGTCACTCCGGCGGGAAGCAACAATGCGCCCACCAGGGCCATGAACATCGGCATAAGCAAGTTCCAAGGGTCGGCCGCAAGCACGATGGCTATGAATCGGTTCCACACACGGGATGGAACGGGCTTGGTGCGCAGGAAGTCATCCATCACCACAGCATCGGTGTTCCACATCAGCTTCAAAATGAAATCGGGTAGGGCCAGCATCAATATCAGCGCAACAGACAGAGCGCCAAGTGGCAACTCGCTCAACTGATCGGCCAACAAATCGCGACTTACAAAGAGCATGGCCACAATCATCATCAGCATGACACCAACGAGATAAAGCACCACCAGGAATTTCCTCCAACTGAAGTTGCGGCGCCACTGGATATACCTTAAGGATAATAACAGTTTCAACATGGTTGCAACGATACAAAAGCAAATCGAAGGTTGAAAAATGATTCTTAAAATCCGTGGGAAATTGGCGATGTCAAGTCGTGGCGTTGGCGCCGAGCATTCGGAAGAGGGAAGTAAGGCGGGCAACACGGTCGCCACGGATGATGACGTGGTGGTTGCCGATGCTGCGTTCCAGGAAGTAGTCCAACGGCTCGTCGAGTTGCAGGTGCAGCTGGGTGCGGCACATGTTGGGATTGGAGGTGCACTCCAGCAACTGTGCCTTGCTGATGAAGAACCGCTCCATGCCCCTGCCGCCGCACTTGACGACGGTCATGTCAGTTGGTTCAAAAATGCCCTCGATGGCGACACCGCTCAGCGACTCGTAGTGGTTGCGGATGATGTAGTCGTCGGTCATCCATGGTGCGATGGTGCAGTGGGCAAACACCATCTCGTGGGCGGCGTTGTCCAAAATCTTGGACGGGTTGGCCATGAAGATGAATTGCCTCGTGGCCGCTGCCACTGCAAGCATGGTGAGCAAGGTCTGCTCATCGCCCTCGCAGCCGGCGGGGATGTCCTCTTGGTTAAACAAAGCCAGGGCCACACAGCCCGTGGTACGGGTCAAAGGAATCAGGTCAAAGCAGTTCAGGGTAAAGGCATTCAGGCGGTAGCGGTCCACGATGTCGCTTAACGCGCGGTAGAGGCGCATGGCCTTGACGATCTCTTCACGCGAAGGCTCCTTGACATCACAAGAATTGTGGATGAAGTTATCGGTGATTTTCTGGACCTCATCGTCCCTGACGGCCTCATAGCCCTTAACAACCTCGTCAAGTGGAATGTCAACCATCTCCACGCCCCAGCGCTCATGAACCGTAGCATAGTCCACATTGCTGGCGATGAGCCATCCCGACGGCTTGCCGATAACACCCACGCGCTTGCCACTTAACCAATCAATGGCATCGTGGGCCATGGCATAATCAAGGATACCCTGCATGATGAACTCGGTAGGACCATGCAGCACGCGGCCGTGACGGTCGTTCTGCCGCATCCACGAGAGGATCTCGAGCGAGGCGGCCAGTGAATTCTTCAGGCCGTCGGCAATGAGCACAACATAGGGCGGGAGGCGGTCGATATTGGCCTTGACCATCTCTTCCACACCACCGCTGCCCACGAGCACCATCGTGGCGCCCTCAGGGCATTTGCCGTCAAGTTCCTCAGGGAAGATGTAACGCACATCATATTTCTCGTTGATGGCGTCAAGCAGCTCGTGATGGTCGGTAAAAATCGACTCGCGGCTGGCAAGCGACGAGGCAAAGGTAATCAGATTCAGTTTCATCATGATGTTTGTATTTGAATTAGATTGTTATTATAGCGCAAAGTTAGGGAAAATCCTTGAGCCATACAAAAAAAGCAGTCCAAGAGTGGTCCTGGACTACTTTTTATCGAGAATATTTTTTTTACATCAGAACTTGTAACGCAAGCCGACCAGAGCAATACCTTGCTCACCCACACCAAACTCGGCAAAACCGCGCACATGCTGATTGCCGGCTTCAACACCAATGAGTGATGCCTGGAAGTTGAACATCAGGTCTGTGGCTGTCGTCTTCTCACCGGTTTTCTTGCCGTTTTCATCACAGTCTTCAAAGTTGAAATGGGTGTATGTGGCACCTGCGGCCAACTTGGAGTACATGCCCCAGTGTTTCTTGCGCAGCCAGTTGAATTTCACCGACGGCATAAAGGTAAAGTAAGTTTTGGTGTGATGTGAAGTCTTTATGTTGTTTTCAAATGCGTTCTCGTTGTTGGTGGTAAACACGGCAACTGCACCCACGCCAATCAGGGGATTGGTGTGATAGTAGTATTCAAGTCCGATAGGGCCATAGTATTTGTTGTTATCGTAGGTTTCGCCAAATATGGTACCAATGAGGTCGGTATAAATATCAAGCCATACTGAATTTGGCACTGCTCCATAAGTGATTCCAATCTCGTGACGGGTTTCCATCTCGTCTTGAGCTTGAACAGGTATAAATAGAAATGCGATAGCGGCAATGGCCAATAAACATTTGATTTTCATCCTCTTACAGTTTTCAAATTATTATACATGTTATTAAAGTGACGGTAAAGGTAGTTAATTGTTTTGAAATTTCGGTTATATCTGTCGTGATAATAAGTGGAAATTTGGATAGATGAATAATTCGATATATATTTGCAGGGTACAATAAATCATCCGAACTTAAATAATCATTTATTTAACAATTCAACATAAGCTTTATGAAAAGATTTATCTCTGTTCTGTGTATTGTTCTTTGCTTTGGGCTTGCCGCAATGGCAATGCCGGCAAAGCCAGGCTGGGTAACAGTAACCCAAAGTGACGGCACCTCCCTTAAAATTCAGGCAGTGGGTAATGCATTTAACAGTGCACTCCTCACGCAGGATGGCTTGATGGTGGCTCGTGGTGATGACGGTGATTTCTATTACAACTCGTCACTGACTGGCCTCACCGCTGTGCGCGCCCATGAGGCGACCCAGCGCACCGCTGCCGAGACGGCATTTATCCAGGCCCAACGCGGCAGCCTGACGATGCAGGCCAAGCAGTGGCAGAAGCCTCGCAGGGGCACTACATTGGGAGTTGGCGGCAGCAATGCCGATTCGGACGTTCCCGCCATGGGTAAACGTCGCATTCCCATCATCCTGGTCGAATTTGCGGACAAGAAGTTCAACAACACCCGCGAGGGCATCATCGAAGCCATGCTTACTGGCAACGAGAGTGTGGGCCAATACTTCCGTGATCAGTCCAATGGGATGTATGAACCTGACTTTGATGTTTATGGCATCTACACATTGAGCCAGAACCGTCAGTACTATGGCGGTCACCAGGGCAATAACAACGATAAGGCATTAGGAGCATTTGTAACCGAGGCCGTCCAACTGGCTGCGGCCGATGGCGTGTCGTTCAAGCCCTATGATACCAACGACGACAACTACTGTGATGTGGTGATCGTCATTTACGCCGGTGTAGGCGAGGCACAGGCCTCATGGAACCACCCTGAAGCCATCTGGCCCTGTAACTGGGACCTCAATTCAGCCTACTATTATGGGATGGGTGGCAACGGCCCGTTCAGTCCCAATCCAGGTGACCCCTATGTCAACACGTTTGCAGTGTTCAATGAGCTGCATGGCAGTGACGACAACGGCACCACGGTTGACGGAATCGGAACCTTTGCTCATGAGTTTGGCCATTGCCTGGGCCTGCCCGACTTCTATGACACGGGCAACGGCGACCACTACGGCCTGGGTGACTGGGACATCATGTGCCTGGGCTGCTATAACAATGACGGCTTCACCCCACCGGGCTATTCTGCCTATGAAAAAGTGTTCATGGGTTGGTTAGAGTATATCACACCCGTGCCCGGCACCTACTACACGTTGCCCGTGTTCAACCAGAAACAAGAGGCCACCGACAAGGCGGTGTGTATCACGAGCAATTTGAATGAGAATGAGTTTTTCATTCTGGAGAACCGCAAGAAGCAGGGTTGGGACCGCTATGCCCCAGGCGAGGGTATCATGATTACCCATGTCGTCTATAATGCCGACCGCTGGTGGGGCAACACTCCAAATAATGAGGACATTCAGTTGATGTCCCTCATGAATGCCGACAACTCTTGGTCTTATTATGATGAAAGCACTGACCTGTGGCCCCAAAACGGAAAGACGGAGTTTACCAACAATTCAACGCCTGCAGCCATACTCAACATGAGGGCCAACGGCGCCATCGTGAGCAATGCCGGTTTCCTTGACAAGCCCGTGACCGAGATGGTCATCAACCCCGATGGAACCGCCAGTTTCTGGTACATGAAGGGCTCGGCCACGAATCCAGTAATCTCGGTTACAACAAACGATATTAATATGGGTGATGTGATGCTTTCCACAACGGGTACCGCCACGTTCAAAGTATTTGGTGGAGCCTTGACCGGTGATGTAACCCTCACACTGAATGATGCTAATGGTGTATTCGCTATCTCGCCGACAGTTATCAGTGCCACCGATGCCGCCAACGGCATGAATGCGACTGTTACCTTTGATCCGGCGGCCCTCCAGGACTATAACGCTACAGTGACAGTGAGCAGTCCTGGTGCACAGAATGTTGTTGTGAACTTGACAGGCCGTGGTGTGTTGCTGACTTCAACTCCAGTGATGCTGCCCGCCGACAGTGCCTATATCAACTTGACGAAGTTCCGTGCCGACTGGACCGACGAGACTCCCGCCGAAAACGTGGCTAGCTATACGCTTGAGGTAGGTCCCAAGCCGGTAGTCGAGTTGCTGGAAACTGCCGACTTCAGTAATGTGCCCGATGCACTCACCGAAGACGGGCAGGGCCTAGCTGACATCTCGGGCAACTATGGCGATTATCTGCCCGACGGATGGAAGGCCACGTCCTATTTGGGTGCTTACAGCAATGCGCTGCTTCTTGCCTATGAGGGCACTATCAAGACTCCAACCTATAATTTGACAGGTTATGACAAGGTGACCGTTGTGGTCAGGGCATCATCCTATTACTATGATACGGCCTCCATCAGTGTTTCGACGAGTGCTGGCAGTCAAGAATTGGCGCTGACCAGTTCCTGGACCGACTATACCGTCGTCTTGGATTGTGCCAATGCCGATGCTATTACCTTAAAGTCTATTGAGAATTATGCCAGCATCAAACAGGTAACTGTCTATGCCGGCGACTTGACCCTGCTCAATCAGCTCACGGCTACTGAGACCGGCGATGCCACTCACCGCCTCATCACGGGTATCACCGACAAGTTCTACACTGTTGAGAACCTTGAGGCCGAGGGTACCTTTGTTTACAAGGTGAAGGCTGTTTATAGCGATGGCACCGAGAGTGCTTGGAGCAACAGGCAGGAAGTGACTTTGTTTGAAAACGGCCACGGCTTTGAACCGGGCGATGTGAACCATGACGGCAGTGTGACCGTTTCTGACGTATCGGCTTTGATTGACTGCTTACTGGGAGATACGACCAATGGATGCCTCATTTGTGCCGACGTGAATCAAGACGGTCAAATGAGCATCAGCGATGTGACTGCTCTGATTGACCTATTGCTAAGCAATAGCTGAAACAGTTAAAAGTTGAAATTGATCATCACGAGATGGCAGGCCGATTGCGGCCTGCCATCTTTGTGTTATGCCTTGTTCTTGAGCAGGCCACTCCTGAGGTAGCCGTTGTAAAGAATGGTTTGGATTATGCCGCGCAGGGCGAGAAAACTCAGGTAGGCAATCCACAAGCGGTTATTGCCCCACTCGCCTGGTGTGAGCCAGTAGATGACAAAAAACAGTGACCATGCGATGCTAGCCGAGATGAGCATACCGCCTGATTTTGTCAGGCTGATGAAAACGCCGTCCCACACAAAGGCTGCCATGCCTGCCGCAGGAATCAGCGCGCACCACACGCGGTAGTCCATCGCAGCCTCGATGACGCTCTGCTGGTCGGTGAGCAGCCAGAAGGCAATGCGTGGGAATGAGTAAATGAGTGTAAACACGGTAGCAACGGCCAGGCCCCAGCCGAACAGCAGTCGCACGCAGCGCCTCATGCGTCCCATGTCGCCCATGCCGTAGTATTTGCCCACGACGGCCTCACCGGCAAAGGCGATGCCGTCCATGAAGTGGCTGTAGAGGGTAAACAGTTGCAAAATCAGGGCATTGACGGCGAGGATGAGGTCACCGCTACGGGCTCCGATGGAAACAAACGCCAGGCTCACGGTCATCAGCAGGAAACTGCGCACAAAGATGTCGCGGCTCACCTTGAAGTAGCGCCCGGCCCCCTTGAAGCGCCACACACGGCGCCAGTCCAACAGACCGTTCAGGCGCGGGAATTTGTGCTGCACCGTCAGGGCGGCATATAGCAGTCCTAGCCATTCGCCGGCCATGGTGCCCACGGCGATGCCCACAAATCCCATTTTCAACAGATAGACGCAGATCAGACTGGCGCCGATGTTAAAAATGTTGGTCATGATGGAAATCCACATGGCACTCTTGGAATCCTGCATGCCCAGCAACCACCCCTTGAATGCCATCATTACCAGCACGGGCGGAACGCCCCAAATGCAGATGGTGAAATAGGTGATGGCCAGTGAGGTAACCTCGGGCGAAGGGCCGATGATCCACAACAGCAGCAGGCGAATAGGCCATTGCAGCGCGATGATGATGGCCGAAACGAGCACTGCCAGCGCGGTTGACTCGCCCAGCAGTTTGGCGCTCTCCTTGAAGTCACCGCTGCCGCACGTCTGTGCTGTCATGCCCGATGTGCTCATGCGCAGGAATCCGAAGTTCCAGTACACCAGGTTAAACATCATTGCACCCACTGCCACAGCACCGATGAACACCTTATTGCCAAGGTGTCCCGCAATGGCGGTATCCACCAGTCCCAGCAACGGCACAGTGATGTTAGCGATGATTGCCGGCAACGCAATCTTCAATATCTCTCGATTCATGCCTTCTTTCATACCTGCATCATAAAGGAAAAACAATAAGTACAACAAATACAAATCATTGGGCGTCAATAGATTGTACTTATTGTATTTATTGTCTTCCTATTTGTCGTCTCAGCTGTTCAAGTTGTCTTTAAAAAAAGAAAGCTCATGCCCTCAAATTGACACAGTTGTTTTTAGAAGGGTTTCTCTTCGGTGCCTGAGAAGGACTGGAACAGGGCGTTGGCCAGGCTCGAGGCTCCGATGCGGAAGTACTGGTTGTTCAGCCACTTCTCGCCCAGGACTTCCTTGACGATGGTGTAGTACTTCACGGCGTCCTCGGTCGTGCGGATGCCGCCCGATGCTTTGAAGCCCACCATGCGACCATGCTGGATAAAGTATTCCTTGATGCACTGGCACATGACGTAGGCTGCCTCGAGCGAAGCGCCGGGATAGATTTTGCCTGTCGAGGTTTTGATGAAGTCGCAGCCCGAGTACATTGACAGGATGCTGGCGCGGCGGATGGCTTCGGCCGTCTTCAGGTATCCAGTTTCGAGGATGACCTTCAAGGGACGGTCACCCACGACGTGCTTGATCTCGGCGATTTCGTCACACAGTTCCTCGTAGGCTTCGTCCTTGAAGTAACCCACGTTCAACACGATGTCCACCTCGTCGGCACCGTCGGCAACGGCAAGGGCGGTCTCGGCGATCTTGGTCTCGATGTGTGCCTGACTCGAGGGGAAGCAGGCGCTGCACACAGCCACGTCAACACCGCTCACTTCGAGGGTGCCGCGCACCACAGCTGCGAAGTTGCTGTAAACGCAAATGGCGGCAACGTTCTTGTATTGAGGATAGTTGTTGTCAAAGTCATTGACCTTCTGCACAAACTTGGCGACGCTGCGCTCGCTGTCCTCGGTGGCCAGTGTGGTCAGGTCCACGCAGTTCAGCAGGAACTGCTGAACCTCGGGGGTGTTGTTCTCGGCAGCGTGCTTGTCGATGATTTCCTGTACGGCGGCAGTCACCGCAGCATCGTCGATGGTGACGGTACTCTGGTTGACGGCGGTCATGTACTTGTCCATGGGCTTGTGGTCATGATCGTGATGCTCGCATCCGCATCCGCAATGTTCGTGTTCGTGGTTGCTCATAATTGTAAGTTTTTATTGGTTAGTAAGTTTCTCGTTGTTGATATGGCGATTCTTGTCGCGCGAGGTTTTCTTGGCAAAGTTGCGCTCCAGCGCCTTGTCCAGGTCGATGCCCGTCTGGTTGGCAAGGCACATTACCACCCAGAGCACGTCGGCCAACTCGTCGGCCAGGTCCAGATCATCGCCCGGTTTGCTCGATTGGTCACCGTAGCGCCGCGCGATGACACGTGCCACCTCGCCCACTTCCTCGGTGAGCACCGCCATATTGGTAAGTTCGCTGAAGTAGCGAACCCCATATTGCCTGATCCAAGCGTCTACACGCTCTTGAGCCTCTTTAATCGTCATAGTGCCCACAAAGGTAATGATTTTATTCTGAAAGAGCCGTTTTCGGGAGCTGTTTTATTTTTTCAGTCACAAGTTAGTTGAGAAACCTTGGGTATTATCTTACTAGTTGGTCCTAATTATTGAAAATCATGGCATCGGTTTTAGGATATATGCTGGATTTATTATAATTTTGTGACCGAAAAATGAACTTATCAACGATTTAATTGCTGCTTCATGGATTACTCTTTAATTGACTTGCTAGCCCTGCTGGGTGCCGTGTGTTTGTTCCTTTACGGAATGAAAATCATGAGTGAGGGTTTGCAAAAGACCGCTGGTAAGCGCTTGCGTTCAATCCTTGCATGGATGACCAAAAACCGTTTCCTTGCTATCGTTACAGGTGTTATTATCACTGCTTTGATTCAGAGTTCGTCGGCCTCGGTGTCGATGGTAGTGAGCTTTGTCAATGCCGGCTTGATGCCGCTGGAACAGTCATTGGCAGTGAGCTTTGGTGCCGCATTGGGTACAACATTCACCGAGTGGATCATCGCCATCTTCGGCTTCAAGGTCAAGTTGTCGGCATTCCTGCTGCCCTTATTGGCCTTTGCTGTTCCCATGCTGTTCATGAAGAAGAACAACTACAAGAACATTGGTGAGTTGCTCATTGGTTTTGTGTTCCTTTTCATGGGTTTGGATGCCATTAGCGCCAACGTGCCTGACCTTTCCAAGTCCCCCGAGATTTTTGCGTCATTGCAGCAGTACACATCGATGGGCTTCTTGTCCATCCTGTTCTTTACGCTGGTGGGATGGATTGTGACCATGGTCATCCAGTCGAGTGCGGCGACCTTTGCCATTGTACTGATTATGGCGGCCAAGGGATGGATTTCGTTTGACATCGCCTGTGCGATGGTGTTGGGTGCCAGCATCGGAACCAGCATCACACCATTGTTGGCATCGTTGGGCGGTAATACCGAGGCCAAGAAGGCCGCCCTGGGCCATGCCCTGTTCAATCTGTTTGGCGCTGTGTGGGTGTTGATTATCTTCCCCCCGTTTGTGTCGATGGTGACATGGTTGGTCAAGGACGTGTTTGGATTGGGTGATCCATTGGCATTATATAATAGTGTGAAAGGCGGTGCCAGCGTTGAAGAGGGCTCGTTGATGCGGGAACAGGTGGCCATGTCGATTGGCATGACGATGTTCCACACCATTTTCAAGCTGTGCAACCTGTTGATCATGATATGGTTCACCAAGCTCTATGTGAAGTTGCTCAATGTGATTATCAAGAGCAAGAAACAGGACGAGGAATTCCAGTTGAAGTATATCCAGGGTGGTCTCATGAGCGCCAGCGAGTTGAACATCGCCCAGGCCGAGCGTGAAATCGTTGTGTTCGCCGAGCGCGTCGAGCGCATGTTGGGTATGGTCAAGGAACTCGTGCATACCAAGACGGGCACTCCAGAGTTCAATAAGCTGTTCTCGCGAGTGGAGAAGTATGAGGACATCAGTGACCGCATGGAATTTGAGATTGGCAGCTATCTGAACAAGGTGCTTGACGGTAAGCTCAGTAGCAAGGCCAAGAAGCGTGTGTCGAGCCTGCTGAGCATCATCAGCGAACTGGAGAGCATCGCCGACAGCTGCAACAACGTTGCCAAGGCGCTCGTGCGCAAGGAGGAGGCCGATGCTCACTTTAACGAGTACAACTACAAGAACATCGACGAGATGCTCAAACTCGTGAGCGAGGCAATGACCAACATGCTCACCGTGCTCATCGACATTGACAACGTCACGCCCGAAGATCTCATGCGCAACTATGACAAGGAGCGCGAAATCAACAACTTCCGCAACGCTTGCCGCACCGAGAATATTGAGAATGTCAACCAGCACAAGTATCCCTACAAGGCTGGTATCTTCTACATGGACATCGTCTGCGAGACCGAGAAACTGGGTGACTTCATCGTTAACGTCATCGATTCCATCGAAGACCTCATGCGCAGTCAGGCTCCCGACAGCAACCCGCTCGACATTGGCGAGCTGAATCCCGAAAAGACCTCTAAGGTCGGCCGGAAGTAAACAAGTGTAGAGTTCGCTGCTCTCGCAGGGTAAAGATTAAGATGACATCCGCACTCCCTTCAATTGTGGAAGTGGCTCAAAAAAGTTGGACGGATTAAACATTATTGATTAGAGTAAAGAGTTCGGTATTGCACCGGGCTCTTTACTATTAACCGTGATTTAATTCATTTAATGCGCGCGGCTGTTACAAGACATGGATGAGAGATGCCGTCACGAGGGCAATGACGGTAACGGCAAATGAGGATGCCATCGTCATGGCGTCGGTGCGGGAGTAGTATCCTTTGGGTATATGCCATTTGCGCTCAATCCAGCGCATGAGCAGCCCGATGAGCCCTGCCACTGAAGCACCGACAACAATGCCTCCCAAGATATCACCCGGATAATGCACGCCCAGATAGACACGGCTGTAACACTGCATCAGCGCCCATGAGAACAGCGACACTGTCATTATCCTGGAACGCATGACAAGTGACAATAAAGTTGCTGCGGCGAAGGAGTTAGAGGCATGACTGGAAACAAAGCCGTACATGCCACCCCGATAATCGTTGACGATGTGCAACAGGTTGTCGAGCGAGGGTTCGCGGGTAGGCCGCAAGCGTTCGGTCAGTTGCTTAATGATACCTGACGAAATCTGGTCGGCGAGGACGATGGCTAGAATCACCATCGCCAGCACCAGCAACGAGTGGCGTCGGTTTTGGTGCAAAAGCACCCAAAACAGTGCCAGCACCATCAACACAGATGCCCATTTTGCCGAGACCGCCCACCAAAAGACATCTTGAAACGTGCTGTGCCAGCCGTTGATGGCCAGCAAAGCGGTCGTGTCGATGTCGTTGAGGTATTCGAGCATGTTGGTTTCTAGCCCTTAGTTTCTGGTTTTTAAATCACTTCCACGTCTTTGGCGTTGAGCCATGCCTTGTGGCCGCCGGCTGTGGAAACTTGCAGCCACTTGCCGTTGGCTTTGTCGGCGATGGAGTCAACAATCTCGACGCGGGTACCCTGGCGCAGTTCAAAGGCTTCTTCCTTCTTGTCGCGAGGCGCGCGAGGTGCAGTGCCTAATGTGACTGATTCGGGCATGATGATGGCAGCGTTGCCGCTTGTTGCCTTGTCATGGACGTGGAACGCCGCAGCGTTGGCCAATAGGCTAGCTACCAGCAGTAAGGCTCCGCCAAAGAAACCCACTTTGCGCATCAGCACATTGTCCATGAACAGATAGGCAGCGAGCCCTGCCAGGAACAGCAGGAAGGTGACAATAGCGATGATTGCCCAAGTGTTGCTCGACAAGTGGCTGACGGTCTGGTCCACCCAGTTGCTGAACCACGAGTCCCCGGCATCGTCGGGCAGCTGCATCTTGCCGCGCACAAAGTCGAGGTTGAAGCGCGCATCGCTGTTTGAGGGATCGAGCACCAACGCCCGTTCATAGAAGAGCACGGCATGCACGTTGTCCTTGAGGCGGTAGTAGGTGTCGCCGATGTTGCAATAAAGTGCCGACGATACGCCGGTCTGTTCGGCCTCTTGAAGGTAGAGTTTCAGCGCTTCGTTGTAGAGCTCCTGTTTGTAAGCTTGGTTGGCCCGGTCTATATTGGCGTTACCTGCCAGCATGGGTATTGCCAGCATGATTAGTACGATGGTAATGACAGCTTGTTTCATGACTGCACGTTTTTTTTGCGTTTTACGTTCTCTAGCTGGTCGATGACGCCGGCGGCCTCATCGAGCACGGCATTCAAGTCACCCTGTGCCAGTTCGGGGGCATACTGCGCGAATTCGCACTTGTCAATCAGGTCAATCGCCTCTTTCCTCAGTTGCTCATTGACGCCAAATTGTTCCAGTTCGGCATTGATGTTGTCCTTGCTCAGCTCGCTGACGGGAATTGACAACTTGTCGCTCATATATCCCCACATGGCGTTCAACAGTTCGGCATAGAAGCCGTTCCTGTCCCCGCGGGCAGCAAATGCACGTGCGGCCTTGAGGCGGCGTTGTGCCACCTTGCTTGCTCGTTTGGCTCGCATGCGACGCACATCGGCACGCTCCTTGAGCTGTTTGCGGTAGTAAATCAGCAGTCCTGCCAGTGCGAGCAGTGGCAGCAGGAACCACAGCCAGTAGGTCCAGCTGTCGAGGATATAGCCATGTGACTTCTTCAACCCCAGGTCACCGCTCTTGATGGGACGGATGTCCATATTTTTCATGCGGTAGTGGTTGCTGGGCTGGCCCTCTCCCTTGGCGACCGTGAGGTGTCGTGCGGGGACGGTGATGGTCTCATACTTGCCCGCATCGGGATCGAAGTAGCAGAATTCTCCAGCGGGAATGTCGAACTCGCCGGCATATTGGGGGATGAATGAGTAGCTGATGATGACCTTGCCTCGCATATCCCCTGCCGCATCATTGACCTGAGCATCGGTCTTGGGATCATAAACATCGAATTGGTCAGGGAACTTGACTTCGGGGGCCTTGATGTACTTGATGTTGCCCACACCGCTGATGATGTAGCGGTAGGTAGCTGCGCTGTAGGTCTTGAAGCCAGTGGCAGGTTGCAGGTCTGATGTGACATCAAACTTGCCCACAGCACCGGTGAACGAAGCAGGTTTGGGTTCAGGCAACGGCAGGATGTTGACGGTTGCCGTGTTGCTCTTCACCTTGAGGTCCTTTTCCACAGGTTTGGAGAGGGAGCCGAAGATGCTCCTGAATGTGTCGAACTGCACCACGCTGACGTCATAGCTGCCCGAAGTGATGGTGAGTTTGCCGCTCTGTTGCGGGTACAGGATACACTTCTTGAGAATGGCTGTCATGTAACGCTCGCCGTTGAGCGTTTCCACCTTGTTCAGGCTCGGCTGGACAGGTATTTCCTCAATGAGGAACCCGTCGAACGACGGCTGGATGGTGGGCATGAACTGTGAAATCTGGTACTTGGTGTACAGCTTGATGGTGCACACCACTGCCTGTTGCTCATAGACGCGCGGTTTTGACATCTCGATGCGCACGAACAGGTCATTGCTGCCCACCGCTTTATCGGCGCTTTGTGTCATCGGGTCACTGTAAGGGGTTGGGGCGCCCGGTGTGGTCTGCGTCTGCTGCCTGGGGTGGCTGCCCGACGGCAGTATCTCGATGGTCAGCGCATTGGTAGCAAGGCGTTTGCCGTCAACCACGATGGATGCTGAACCAATGTGGCACTTGCCGGTTGAAGTGGCCTTGTAAATCATGGTATACTCTTCGGTCGAGCTATGGGATGACTTGCCGTTGACCCACGACGAGCTGTAACTGTGTGACACACTAGGACCATAGATGAGCTTGGCACCGCTCACCTCGGGGGGAGTGAAGTTGCCACCCTCGCCGTTCTTGAGCACGAAGGTGACGTTGAACTTATTGCCCTCGACCACCTGACGCGGGGCCTCGACAGTGAACGAGGCTGCTTGTGCCACCATGGTAGCCAAGATAAGAATTGCTATGTTGATGATTCGTTTCATTGAATGATTCCTAAAAACCTAAAACCTGATGCCTAAAGCCTAAAGCCTAAACTACCACTTCTTGTTGGTGCGTTGGCGCTCATGACGCTGTTGTTGTGCCTGCTGTGCGTTGATGCGTTGCTGAGTGGCGCGTTCGCGGTCCTGCATGGCCTTGAGCACCTGCTCGGCGTTCTGCTGGCTCATGCCGCCCTGCTGTTGCTGTTGTTTCTGTTGGTCTTGGTTTTGCTGATCCTGGTTCTGCTTATTTTGATCTTTATTCTGGTCCTTGTTTTGGTCCTTGTTTTGATCTTTGTTCTGGTCCTTATTTTGGTCCTTGTTCTGATCTTTGTTCTGATCTTTATTCTGGTCTTTGTTGTCCTTGTTTTGGTCTTTGTTCTGATTCTTGTTTTTGTCTTGCTGCTGTTTCTTGAGTTGGGCCAGTCGCAGGTTGTCGCGTGCGTGGTCGTCATCAGGATTGCAGCGCAGGGCGTGCTTGTAGAACTCGACAGCTTTGCCATAGTCTTGGCGGCCATAGGCGATATTGCCCAAGTCATAGCATGCCTTGCCTTGCAACAGCTTGTCCTGAGCGCCCTTGGCCAGGTTGGTCAAGATGCCCTCGGCCTGCTTCATCGGGTTCTTGTCATCGTCCTGTTGGGCGGTGACACTGCCCTGTCGCATGAGTGCGGTTGCCAAGTTGAATTGTGCTTTTTCGCTGGCAGGATTGGCTTGCAAGGCCTTGCGGTACTCTACCTCGGCTTCGGCATAGCGCTTTTTCTCATATAACTTGTTGCCGTTGCGCAGGGCAATACGCTCCTTCTTGGTCATTTTGGGGGCTTTGGCCTGTGCCGCCGCAGGCACGGCCATGGACAATGCCATGCCTAATGTCAGAGCTAAAGACAGTATCGTTTTATTGATTTTCCTGAGTTTCATCTTTTCGTGTCAAGATTGATGGATTCTCCTTATCCTTAGTAAAGAAATTATATCGCTTGAGCCACGGATTCTTGCGCTCGAGCAGCAGGAGCAGTGCCAGCAGCAGGAGCATTGCAATCACTGCAAAGACGGGGAACTGCTCGTCGTGCTGTGTGTAGGACACCGTTGCCAGGTCGCTCTTGGCCAGTTTGTCGAGCGTTTCTTGCAGTGTGGAAACTGCATCGCTGGCGGTGCCCGAGATATAGACACCCTTGCCGGCTTCGGCAATCTGCTGGGCCATCTTCTCGTTGAGATAGGTGGTTACGGGTTGTCCGCTGTCATCAGTGAGGTAACCACCCTGAACGGGAATTGGCGCACCTGTTGTGGAACCCACGCCGATGACATCTACTTGCACGCCCATCTTGGCGGCGTTCTTGGCAGCTTCGACAGCATCGTCCTCAAAGTTCTCACCGTCGGTGATGATAATCATCGCTTTTTGAGATTTCTTGCTTTGCGAGAAGCCGTTCAGTCCCAGGTTGATGGCAGCACCGATGGCCGTTCCCTGAGTGGGCGCCATGTTGGTACTGATGCCATTGAGGAACAGCTTGGCCGATGCCGCGTCACTGGTCATGGGCATCTGCATGTAGGCGTTGCCTGCAAACACAATCAGCCCGACCTTGTTGTTGTCGAGGCGGTCAATGAGCTTCTGCAGAATCATCTTGGCACGCTGCAGGCGGCTCACGTCTTGAGGGTTGTCGGTGCTGGATGCGTTCATCGAGTTGGACACATCGACGGCAACCATGACCTCGATGCCATGTACGTTGGTAGTGGTCTTGCTCGAGCCGGCACGCGGACGCGCAAGCACAACGATGACCATGGTGAGCAGCAGCAGTTCCAGCACAAGCCTGATCCATGGCTTGTAGCGTGATACCTCGGGCATCAGCGGGTCGATGGATGAGCGTTTGCCGTAACGATCCAATCGCTTGCTGCGGTCGCGCCGGTTCCACAGGAACAGCAGCACCAGGGCAGGCAGCAGGAGCAGCAGGTAGAAATATTGCGGATGAGCGAAATTGATCATATTTAGTTTCTGGTTTCTAGTCCCTAGTTTCTAGTTGTCAGCCAATGGCTAAAACTCAAGGAATGTGTCTCAATACCGTATAATCCATCAGCAGACTCAGCAGTAACAGTCCCAACAAGAGCAGTGCCCACGGCTCGTAGTGGTCCTCGGTGTGGGTAAAGCGTTGCACGTCCATGTGAGTCTTCTCCATCTGATCGATTTCCTTGAAAATGCTATTGAGCACGCTGCCCGAAGTGGCGCGGAAATACTTGCCGCCGGTGGTGGCAGCAATATTCTTCAAGGTTGTCTCATCAATGACGACAGGCATACGCTGGTACTGGATGTTGCCGGCATAGTCGATGGCGACAGGATATTCGGCAGTGCCGTTGCTGCCCACGCCGATGGTGTAAATCTTGATGCCGAACTTGCGCGCGATGTCGGCTGCGGTGTTGGGTGCCACGACGCCAGTGTTATTGCTGCCGTCGGTGAGCAGGATGATGCTCTTGCTCTTGGCCTTGCCGTCGCGAATGCGGTTGATGGCCGTGGCGATGCCGTCACCGATGGCTGTACCGTCCTCAAGGGCACCGATTTCGGTCTGTCCGATGGCGTTGACCAGGGTGGCGTTATCCATTGTCATAGGCACTTGGGTAAAACTCTCGCCGGCAAAGAGCACCAGTCCGATGTTGTCATGGTCACGACCGCTGACGAACTGGGTGGCGACTTTCTTGGCGCTCTCGAAACGGTTGGGAGAGAAATCCTTGGCAAGCATACTGGTGGACACGTCGAGTGCGATGACGATGTCGGTGCCTTCCACATCGCTGGTAGACCACGAGTCCTTGGTCTGCGGGCGGCACAAAATGATGATGAGACAAGCCAATGCGCCCAACTTGAGCGCAAACGACAGGTGTTTCAGCCACACTTTCCAACTCGTACCCATGCCGTCGAACGCGCGTGTTGAGGACACGTTCATTTCGGGCTCGTTCTTGTCTTGGCTATAGATGTACCATGCGATGAGCGGAATCATCAGCACCGGCAACAGCCACAACCAGCCTGGATGAGCAAGATTGATCATTTTTTCACCTCCTCTTTATTGTCGGGTTGTTCAACAGGTCGCGTTGCTTCAACAAAGTTGATAGCGCGCTGGAAGGCCACTTCGTTGTCGTCGGCCAGCGGTCGGGCATTGGCAAACTTCACGATGTCGGCAATTTCGAGAATCATCTCCAACTGCTCGTTCACCGCCTTGGTCTCCTCGTTTTTCTTGAGGGTGTCGATGATCTGTGACGAGGTCATTTCCACAGCATTGATGTGGAAGCGACGGTCGATATAGACGCGCAGAATGTCGGTCAGACCGGTAAAATACTCTTTCTCTTGGCCTCGCTGCCACAGTTGGGCTTCCTTGAGCCGCTGCAGGTTGATCATTGCTTCCTCGTAGGGCGGCAGACGTTTCTTTACGGCCTTCAATGGGTTGATGCCCTTCTTGTAGTACTTGCGGTAGGCCCAAATGCCGGCACCCAACAGGAGCAGCACAAGCAGCCACAACCACCAGTAGTCGGGGAGCCAATCCAGCAGGTTGAAGGGAACCTTTTCTACAGGCTTGATGTCGTGAATGTCCTGCATTTTGCTCACATCAACCGGTAGCACTTTGAGCGACAATTGGTTGCAATAGGCCGTGTCACCATTCACCACATAGGGGATGGGTTTGATGACCCACATGCCCGAGTCAAAGCTCTGCAGGATGAGGTCTCGGTTGATTTGAATGCGGTTGTTGCCCAGGTCGGTCGTGTCGGCCTTGGTGCGATCGGCAATTTCGACCATGGCGCTGAGGGTATCGGCCTGTTCATTGGGGAAGAATCCCCGGGCATCCTTGTCCTGGGTGATTTCCAGATGCAGGGCCGTGGTCTTGCCCATGAGTAGCGTTGCACTGTCGAGCTTTGCCTTGAATGTGACGTTACCGCCCCATGCTGTGGTCATTGTAGCCACCAGCACGACAGCGGTCATCACGATATGTCTCACATGTTGTGACATTCTGAAATAACTCCTAACTCTTAACTCCTCGATTCTTGAATAAGCCCATCAGGGCGGTCACATAGTCTTCGTCGGTCGCCACGCTTGCCATGTCCACGTTGCAGCGCTGCAACGTGCCGTTCACGGCCTGTTGCTGGTTGTACCACCAGCGGCTGTAGGCGTCACGCACGCGCTTGCTGCCAGTGTTCACCCAGCGCATGGTGCCGCGCTCGGCATCACGCACGCGCATGAGTCCCACATTGGGCAGTTGCGCCTCACGTTTGTCATAGACTTGAACGGCAATCACATCATGCTTGTGGTTGGCAATAGAGAGCGACTTGCTGTAGTCGTGCTCGTCGATGAAATCACTCACCAGGAAGGTGGTGCAGCGTTTCTTCAATGCGCCGGTCATGTATTCCAGCACCATGTTGATGTCGGTGCCGGTGCCCTGCGGCTGGAAATCCAGCAGCTCGCGAATGACGAGCAGGATGTGTTTGCGCCCCTTTTTGGGCGGGATGAATTTCTCTACCTTGTCGCTGAAGAAGATAACGCCCACCTTGTCGTTGTTCTCAATGGCCGAGAAGGCGATGGTGGCACCGATTTCGGCCATCATCTCGCGCTTGGCAACACCCACGGCACCAAAGTCCTTGCTCCCCGACACATCAACAAGCAGCATCACCGTGAGTTCGCGTTCTTCCTCATAGACCTTCACATAGGGGCGGTTGTATCGGGCGGTGACGTTCCAGTCGATGTCGCGCACGTCGTCACCATACTGGTACTCGCGCACCTCGCTGAAGGTCATACCCCTGCCCTTGAAGGCCGAGTGGTACTCGCCGGCAAATATGTTCTGCGACAGGCCCTTGGTCTTGATTTCTATCTTTCGGACCTTGCGCAACAGTTCATTAGTATCCATTGATAGTTTTAAGTCTCTAGTTTCTAGTCCTTAGTCCCTAGTCCCTAGTCCTTAGTTCTTAGTTTCTAGTTGACGTCAACTCTAAACTCTAAACTTCAAGCAGAGCTTGAATATCAAGGCACTGCAATCTTGTCCAGAATGTTGCTGATGATTTCGTCGGCCGTGATGTTGTTGGCCTCGGCTTCGTAGCTCAGTCCCAGTCGGTGGCGCATCACGTCGTGGCAAACGGCACGCACATCCTCGGGGATGACATAGCCGCGATTGCGCAGGAAGGCATAAGCCCTCGATGCCAGTGCCATGTTGATGGATGCACGGGGCGATGCTCCGAACGAAATCATGCTCTTAAGGTCGTTGAGGCCATAGTCGCTCGGGAAGCGGCTGGCGAACACGATGTCCACGATGTACTTTTGGATCTTCTCGTCGATGTAGATTTGCTGAACCACCTTGCGGGTGTCCACGATATCGGCGGGAGTAACCAGCGGACGAACCTCGACGGGATCGGGGGCGATGTTCATCTTGATGATATCGCTCTCCTCACTCTTGCTGGGATAACCGATGAGCACTTTCATCAGGAAACGGTCCACCTGGGCTTCGGGCAGCGGATAAGTGCCCTCCTGTTCGATGGGGTTCTGGGTAGCGAGTACCAGGAAGGGATCATCGAGTTTGAAGGTCTGCTCACCGATGGTCACCTGGCGCTCCTGCATGGCTTCGAGCAGTGCGCTCTGCACCTTGGCGGGAGCACGGTTAATCTCGTCGGCGAGGACAAAGTTGGCAAACACCGGGCCCTTCTTGACCTCGAACTGCTCCTTCTTGATGCTGTAGATCATGGTACCCACCACGTCGGCGGGGAGCAGGTCGGGCGTGAACTGGATGCGCGAGAAGCGTGCATCAATCAATGACGCCAGGGTGCTGATGGCCTTGGTCTTGGCAAGACCGGGAACACCCTCGAGCAGCACATGTCCGTTGGCGAGCAGTGCGATGAGCAGGGAGTCCACAAGATGCTTTTGGCCGACAATCGTCTGGTCCATTCCCTGACGGATCAAGTTCACAAAATTACTCTTACTAGCAATCAGGTCGTTCAAATCCCTGATATTGACTGATTCTGCCATAGAAATATTGTTCTGTTTATTCTTTTAATGTCAGTAAATCTCGTTTTTCAAGGTGCAAAAATACATCATTAGGCAACACCCCTGCGTGAAAAGCACGTTAATTTAACAAATATATTGTTAAAAGATTAACACACAGCGGTGCCGCCATGATTATGTGGCGGTGATATGCCTAAAAGAATTACTGGCCTTCGTCCTCAGGTTGGGTGTTCAAGGCATTTTCAACATCGGCTAGCGCTGCGGCGGCAGCATTCTGGTACTGGTCGATAGTGCGGGATTTGCGGATGGCTTTGAACAGTTTGCGGTTGGTGTTGGGCAGGAATGTCTGCCAGATGTCCTGCAGGTGTCGCACCAGCTGCGCTTCGCCGCCGTTGAGCAGCTCGGTGTATCCCTCAACCAGCAGGTCGTGGAAGCGGCTGTAGTCGTCGGGTGTAGCGTCGGGTGCGAACATGCCTGGGTTGGCGGCAAGACTGCTGCCAACCATCACAGCCGCAAGGGTGGGGTAACGCTGGATGGTTTGCTCGATGTCCTCGATGGTGCGCAGGCTGCCGTTATATACCACGGGCCATGGTGAGGCTGCCAGTAGGGCCTCGAACTGTTCCATGTCCAGTTCTCCCTTGTACTGCTGTTTGCCCGTGCGGGGATGGATGGCGATATTTACAGGTTTGATCATCTCCATCAGCGGCAGGATGTCGCGCCACTGGTCGTTCTTGTCCCAGCCCAGACGCATCTTGACACTGAATTCAACGTCTTCAACACCGGCCAGTGCTTTGAAGAGCGCCTCGGCCAGGTCGGGATAGGCCAGCATGCCTGAACCCTTGCGGTGCAGCGCAATGGGTGGGAAAGGGCACCCCAGGTTGATGTCGATGCGGCGATATCCCATTTGCTGTAGGGCTTCGATCATCATCAGGGCATGGTCGGGTTGGCAGGCAAGAATCTGTGGGATGAGAATGATGCCCGCATTGCGCTCTGGATTGACGTCGCGCAGGTCCTTGCGCCTGACTTCGCCATGTTCCACGCGCATGAATGGGGCGTAATAAGCGTCCACTCCGCCAAATACGTCGTGCTGCGCCATGCGCCACACGTTATCGGTCACTCCTTGCAGCGGTGCCGCAAGCACTGGTATGTTGATGTTGTTCATGTTCGTTATTGTTTAATGGCGGAGTACCGCCCATTGGTGATGGTTTCGATGGAAAAACGCTGGAACAGCAGGTCGTAGGCCGATGTGCTCTGGTTGTCGTTGCAGTCCTCAAAGAAAAAGGCGATACTGCCGTTGGCTGTGGCAATCATCGTGGAATAGGCTGAATAGCCCTCAGTCACTTGGTTGCAGTTCCATCCCCATGAGAAGTCTTGGGGCTCGTCATAGTCACTGCTGTTAAGCAGTTCTTTATAGTAGATACTCACACACTGTCGGCCTGAGCCGCGCGGTACCGACTGCAGTGCCAGGTGGATGTGCCGTCCGTCGCTCAGGCGTTTGACGGGCACGATGAGCAGTTCTCCATTGCAGGAGCAATCTTCGCTATAGGTGCCCGATTCCGCATCGTTGCTGGTGGCCATCTGGCCCCATGAGCCTGTGGCATAGTCGTAGATATTGAATAGCCTGCCACTGGTAGCGGTTTGCTTGGAACGGCAACTCAGCAGCACGTTGCCGTCGGGAAGTTCCTCGATTTTGGCCTCATCACCCCAGGGTGTTGTCGTTGGCCTTGCTTGAGGACCACCCAGCGCTTGCCAGGTCATACCAAAGTCGTCGCTATACAACACCAGGCATCCCACGCCCATTGGGCCATCGACTGCCGAGTAGATGCGGTAATAGTCACCCTGCTTGATGCGGCTGCTCTGGCAGATGCGTCCGCTGGAGAAGAACAAGGCATTTACTTCGGGACAGTCGGCAAAGATGCCGTAGATATCGCTTGTCACGTCTTGGCCCGTCCAGGTCATGCCGTCGTCGCTGGTGTAGCGTCCCACAAGCAATGGGTTGGACAATGTTGAAGCAAGAAATCCCTGATTGCCCGATGCACACATGATGAGCAGTTTTCCGGTTTCACGGTCGGCGACTGCCGCAGCGTCGCCATGGCTGTTTTCGAAGCCTTCGCGACGGTAGTTACCATCGGCAATGATGAAGGTCTCGCCCCATGTCTTGCCGCCGTCATCGCTAATGCGGCCCACAACGTCGATGCCCCGGTTGCCGCCGATGTCGTTGTTGCTGTTGTGTCTGTCGTCGGCAATGGCGATTAGCCTGCCGGAGGACTGCTGCACGATGGCAGGGATGCGGTAGTAGTGGCGGGCTGCGATATCGGTGTCAAAGAGTGTCACAGCCACCGTGTCGGTTTCGGGCTCACTGGGGGGTGGCGTGGGACTTGTGCTGCCCACAATCACGTTGACCACCTCGTTCACATCGGCAATGTTCACTTCTCCGTCGTCGTTCACGTCACCATAGATGCCCTGCGCGCTAGCGCCATGTGCCAGCAACACTGTCAGCACCAATGCACTTGATTGTAAAAACTTCTTCATAAGTTCAAGCCATTTTGAAACAATACCTTGGTTTTGCCTATGACCTTTGACTTGCTGACTGCTGATTCGTGTTTTGCAAGTTTGGCACCTTGGGTAAAAACTTTGTCATGTTGTGCAAAGATACGCTTTTTTCATGAGATGGCTATCATTTCTCCTTAATAATCAAAAAACAGCAAAAAAAGTGCGTATATGGTAAAATTTTATTCAGATATTTGTATGTCTCAAGAAAGAGTCATTATATTTGCGGCCTAACAAATAAATGAAATGAAAGTAGTTATTGTCGGAGCCGATGCCATTGGAGTTCATTTGGCGGAATTATTCTCAAAAATCAAGCAGGATATTGTCATCATTGATGAAGATGAAGCTAAGTTGGAGCGCATTTCATCCTATTGTGATCTGATGACAATCAAGTCCTCGTCCAACACGCCCATCAAGTCCTTTAAGGATGCGGGAGTGAGGAATGCCGATCTGTTTATTTCGGTGACTCGGGACGAGAATTTGAATTTGAGCCTGTGTGTGCTTGCCAAATCAATGGGTGCGAAACAAACGGTTGCGCGTGTCGAGAATGTAGAATTCACCGAAGCCTCTATTAGTGAGTCATTCCATCGTGCCGGCATCTCTTCAATCATCTATCCCGATGACCTAGCGGCTCAGGACATTATCTCGTGCCTGCAGTTGTCGTGGGTGAACCAGCGATGGGATGTGTATGAGGGTGCCCTCACGATGCTGGGCATAAAGATGAGAGAAGCCTGCGAAATTCTAAATCGCCCTCTCAAGGAAATCTTCAACTCTGCAACCCCCTATCATGTCATCGCCATCAAGCGCGGTACCGAAACCATCATTCCCACGGGAAATGACATGCTTCGGCCCAATGATTTTGTCTATTTCATGACGACCAAGGAGTTCATTCCTGAAATGAAGAAAATCGTTGGTAAGGGTGATTATCCTGATGTCAAGAATGTCATCATCGTGGGTGGCGGAAAGACCGCGGTGCGCGTGGTCAACCGTCTGCCGCGCGGAATGAATGTCAAAATCTTTGAAGCCAACACCCAACGCTGCGAGGAACTCAACGAGGTCATTGACAGGGACGGGGTGATGGTGATTAATGCCGATGGCCGGTCGGTGGCCAATCTGCTCGAGGAGAACGTGACAAAGGCCCAGGCGCTGATCGCCTTGACAGGTAATGCCGAGGCCAATATCCTCACTTGCATGACTGCACACGAACTGGGGGTGCGCAAGACGGTCGCCATGATTGAGAATCTTGACTATATGGGCATTGCAGGAAACGCCGACATCGGTACCATCATCAACAAGCAGGCATTGACTGCCAGCTACATCTATCAGCTGTTGCTTGACGGGGATGTCCGCAACATCCGCAACCTGCTCATGGTCAATGCCGATGTTGCCGAATTTAAGGCCCATGAAGGCTCGCGCATCACGTCCAAGCGAGTGTGTGAACTCAAGCTCTCCAGTCAGATTGAATTGGGTGGCTTGGTTCGCGATGGCGTGGGCTTGCTGGTCAACGGCAATACTCAGATACTGCCAGGGGACAATGTAGTGGTCTTTTGCCAGGACACCAATATCAGCCAAATCGAGAAAATCTTCAAGTGAGACATGATTAACACCAAGCTCATATTCAGGATATTGGGCGCCCTGCTGAACATTGAGGCTGCCTTCATGTTTTTGTGCCTAGTTGTGTCGTTATGTTGTCATGAGGGCGATATGGTGCCGCTGGCCATTACTTTCGGCGTCACTGTCGCTGTGTCATTGTTGTTCATTTTGCTGGGACGTGGCGCCTCCAATACCTTGAGCCGCCGCGACGCCTATCTGCTGGTTAGCCTTGTCTGGATTGCCTTTGCGGCATTCGGTTCGTTGCCGTTTCTCTTGGGCGGATATATCGACAACGTCTCAGATGCTTTTTTTGAGACCATGTCGGGTTTGACAACGACTGGCGCAACCACCATCGATCATGTGGAGGGTATGCCGCATGGTGTGTTGCTGTGGCGTTCATTGACGCAATGGATAGGCGGCTTGGGTATTGTGTTCTTCACAATTGCCATTTTGCCGTCGTTTGTCGGCGGTTCGGTTAAAATCTTTGCTGCCGAGGCTACTGGACCGGTCCAGTCCAAGCTGCAGCCCCGTCTCACGATGAGCGCCAAAGCATTGTGGGGCGTTTATCTGGTGCTCACAGCAGCATGTGCCCTCTGCTTCTTCCTGTTTGGCATGGGGCCGTTTGATGCCATTAACTATGCCATGACAGTGACGGCGACTGGTGGCTTTGCGACGCATGATGCCAGCACAGGCTACTTTAATAATGCTGCCATCGACTACACGGCAATTGTGTTCATGTTCTTGTCCGGTATCAGTTTCGCCATGTTGTATGCTGCTATGTTCAGGGGAAAAATCAAAAATCTGTTCCGCAATGCCGAATTTCGGTTTTATCTCGCTCTGATGTTGGCGGCAACAGCCATCATCGTGGCTTTCCTGTTGCGATACAACGACTATTCGGTCGCCGATGCCATCAGGTACGCGCTCTTTCAGGTCGTCTCGTTCATCACCACAACGGGTATGTTTAACGAGGATGCCGCCCAATGGCATCACATCACATGGGTGGTGCTGAGTGTGTGTATGTTCTTCGGCGGCTGTGCAGGAAGCACGGCGGGCGGTTTTAAGTGTGCGCGCGGTGTGATTGCCTTTAAAATCCTGCGCAACGAGATTCTTCACCGCTTGCATCCCAAAGCCATTCTTCCGGTCAAAGTCAATGGTTCGACAGTTCACTCATCGGGCCAAATCACGTCGATGGCCTTCCTGATGGTATATTTCGTGTTGTGTCTCACTGCCTATTTTATCATGATTCTGGTGGGAGTTGACAGCACCAATTCATTTACAATCGCCTTGAGTTGCGCCAGTAACGTGGGCCCCACCCTTGGCCTGGAAATCGGGCCGACCATGTCTTGGAGTGTTTTGCCAATGTTTGTCAAGTGGATTCTCTCGGCACTCATGCTCATGGGAAGGCTTGAGATTTTTACTGTTTTGGTCATTTTTACACCTGCTTTTTGGAAGAATAACTGACCTGAGAAAAACTTTTTTCGGAAAAAATTTGGTCGGTTGGGGAAATGGTTATACCTTTGCAGTCGCTTTTGCGAATTATGGCGGGATAGCTCAGTTGGTTAGAGCGTCGGATTCATAACCCGGAGGTCCTGAGTTCAATTCTCAGTCCCGCTACATTCAAGGGGTCGCACATCGTGCGGCCCCTTGAATGTAGTTTATAGCTTTATGTTTTCGATTGCTCTTCATTTATCACACTGCATTACGCATATATGATAATAAAAACGATCAATGAAAAGAAAGATAAAACACAGTAAGCGAAAACCAACCATCCTTTAATGACTCGATGCTTTTCTCCCTTATATCTCTGATCCAACGATTCATAAGTTTTATCATCAGGCCATATTCTCCATGCCAAAATCATACATATGATAACAATGACAACGAGATTACTACTATAAAAAACATATGAATCATGGATAGAAATATTAAAAACCCAATTACAAATGAGCATGATTAGAAGAGCTATGTTGGACACAATGCATAATGACAAATATATCATAGCATGAACATCATAGTAACCCTTTTCCCATTGATTGAGATTTAACAAAGCATGGGCTATCCGATAATATACATATTTGATTAATTGTGTCATGATACTGACTATCAGTTACCAAATACACGATACAATGACAACAGAAAAAAATGACAGAATGCAATATATGGCAATCAGCCAGCCTTTAAGTTCTCTATACTGGTCGTTTTTATATTTAGCCTCTAGCTTCTTGTATGCTTTTTTGTCCTTTGAATGTAAAAAGAAAACACTCACTATGAAGTGACCCCCAAAAGTTGGACGTTAAATTAAACGTTACATATTTAAATCTCTATAGTATTGAGCCCGGTATTGTATCGGGCTCATTCCTTTTAACCTGAGTTTTACCCTTTTATTGTTGTACCATAGTATGTATTTCTTGAGATCATTCTCAAAAACTTTGATATTCTCATATTTGTTCACGTACAGCAGCTCATTCTTCATCAGTCCGAAGAAGTTCTCCATCATGGCGTTATCCAGGCAATTCCCTTTTCGGGACATGCTTTGTATGATGCCTTTGTCTTTTAGCATCTTCTGGTACATCCCGTGCTGGTAGTGCCAACCTTGATCAGAATGCATGATAAGTCCCTCAAGATGGTGGCGCTTCTTGAACGCCTTCTTAAGCATTGATGTCACCATCTGCAAGCCAGGACTGTTGGATATGGTATATGAGACAATTTCACCATTGTACATGTCCAGTATTGGCGACAGATACATCTTCTTGTCGTTGATGCACACCTGCGTGACATCCGTTGCCCACTTCTCGTTGGGTTTCTTTGCATGGAAGTCACGTTCGATCACATTGGGGGCAATACGGCCGACCTCGCCTTTATAGGAGTGATAATGGCGCTTCTTGGTCTTCGCCTTCAGCCCCATTTGGCTCATCAGCTTTTGTACGGTCTTATGGTTGACGACCATGCCCTCATTGTGCAGGACCATACAGATTCTCCTGTACCCGTATCGGCCGTGATTCCTGTTGTATACCGACTTGATGCGTTCCCTGAGGTCGTCATATCTGTCTCGCTCATTCAGGCGTGACAAGTGATAGTAGAACACGGAACGGGCCATCTTCATCCTTTCCAGCATAAACTGCAGGGGATGTCCTTCAAGCCTTAGTCCTTCGATGGCCCGTGCCCAATCTCGCGTAGTCGGGCGTTCCTTTCCTCGACTAAGGCTCTCACTTTTTTTAACAGAGCAAGTTCCGTCTTGAGTTCCTGGTTCTCTTTCCGGAGACGTTCCAGCTCTGTAAGCGGTTTGCTGTTCTTTTTGGGTCTGCCCATGATTGCTGGCCGCCCTCGCTTTCCTATTGCCATCAATGCAGCCAGTCCTCCTTTCCGGTACATGCTTAACCACACGGCAATCCGTTGAGAGCTGACTCCATATTTGAACGAAGCGGCACGCAAAGTTATGTGATTTTCTTCAATATCAAAAACAATTGATTTCCTTAATGCGAAATCGGACTTGATATTGGGACTCTTATGCAGTCCAGAGGCACCATACTTTTGGTATTTATCCCATAATACCTGAAGTTGGACGGCATTGATGCCATATTCATTGTGAATGGAATGTACGGATTTACCACTCTCCATCATATGAATGTACTTCAGCAGTTCCGCGTGACCATGTTTCTTAATCTTTTTCTTTCTCTCTAACATAATAGAGCCCCGAAAGTTTTTTGTCTAACTTTCGGGGTTCATATCACTATCATCAGTGGGATATAGATTGTCTTTAAGAAGAAATCAATGGTTTCACTAGGATAAGCGCCTGTAATTGCATAACGTAATATTGAAAAAATCAGCAAAGCATTGAATGTAATGCATGTGCC
>Ga0247609_10000955_pt1 | contig 36670 bp, 19 predicted proteins | sample 172DNAGHGlowgp2_FD_193487 | JGI IMG/M metagenome (GOLD analysis project Ga0247609, IMG submission 193487) | Sheep rumen microbial communities from Palmerston North, Manawatu-Wanganui, New Zealand - 1728 DNA GHGlow gp2 | ecosystem: Host-associated > Mammals > Digestive system > Stomach > Rumen ... | reverse complement strand
AAGTGGGGCAGAAGGTGACTTTCACCGTCGATGCCTACATGGATGAGGTTTTCAACGGCACCGTCAACCAGATTCGCATGAAGCCCACCACGACGAGCAACGTGGTGACTTACACCGTCATTATCGAAGCGCCCAACCCCGACCAGAAGCTCTTCCCCGGCATGACCGCCAGCGTGACCATCGTCACCGAGGAGCAAACGGGCTTGGCCGTGCCAGCCGAGGCGTTCAACTTCACGCCCGACGAGCAGGTGCTGAAGGCCATCCGTAAAGCCGACAAACCCGAAGGACAACGTCCTGAACCGCCCCAAGGCGAACGACCGCAGATGGACGAAAACGGCACAGCTGGAGCAAGCCATTCGATGGTTTGGCTGAAGAAAGGCAACGACATGATGCCGCGCCCCGTCAAGGTGGGCATGAGCGACGGTGCCTATAAGATAATTGAACAAGGTGTGCAGGCGGGCGACTCGGTGGTGCTTTCGGCCCAGTATGTGGTAAAGGAGAAGGAAGTGAAGAAAGGCGAGAACCCCTTCATGCCAGGCCCTCCCGGAAGGAACAAGAGCAACAGCAGTAACAAGAACGGTGGCGGCCCCGGCGGCCCTCCGGCATAATCGTATGGAATCATGAGTGAGAAGCCATCCATCATCAAGGTTGAGAACCTCAAGCGGACGTTTGTCGTCGGCAGCGAGGAGGTGCATGCACTGAAAGGCGTGTCGTTCGACATAGTCCAAGGTGAGTTTGTGAGCATCATGGGCTCGTCGGGCAGCGGCAAGTCGACCTTGCTCAACATTCTCGGCTGCCTTGACCAACCCACTTCGGGCGAGTACTACATCGATGGCATTTCGGTTAGGGAACGCACGAAAAACGAGTTGTCGGACATCCGCAACCGCAAGATTGGTTTCGTGTTCCAGTCCTACAATCTTTTGCCACGCACTTCGGCTTTGGAAAACGTGGAGTTGCCATTGGTCTACAATCCCGACGTTTCGCACAAGGAGCGTCACGAGCGGGCGCAACATGCCTTGGAACTCGTTGGGCTGAAAGACCGCACGGGTCACATGCCCAACCAGCTTTCGGGCGGTCAGCAGCAGCGCGTGGCCATCGCACGGGCTTTGGTCAACGACCCGGTGATTGTGCTCGCCGACGAAGCCACGGGTAACTTGGACACACGCACATCATACGAAATCATGAGCCTGTTCCAAAGCCTTCATGAACAAGGCAAGACCATTGCCTTCGTGACGCATGAATCTGACATTGCGGTGTTTACGAGCAGAACCATCTTCCTCCGCGACGGCCATATTTTGCGTGATGAACCAGTAAACACCAAATCCGCCGCCGAAGCCTTGGCCGCCCTTCCGGTCGATAATGACTATTAACCCTAAACCTGAACTATTTTGGATATACTGAACCTCATAAGAATATCGGCGAAAGCCCTACTCCGCAACAAGACGCGCTCGGCCCTTTCCATGCTTGGCATCGTGATCGGCATCGCTGCCGTCATTGCGGTGGTCAACTTGGGCGAGGGGCTGAAGCAAAGCACCGCCAACCAACTCTCCGACATGGGCACCAACCTCATCATGGTGATGCGTGCCAACCAACGGCGCGGAGGCGTGAGCATGGGCTCTACAAACGTGCAGTCATTAAAGGTGCGCGACTGTGAGTTGATTGAAAAAGGGGCCAAAAACATCACTATGGTCAGCCCGGTGGTCAACAGTGGCGGACAGTTGGTGAACGGCTCCAAAAACTGGTCGGGAACGGTGTATGGTGGTTCGCCCGACTACCTCGAAATCCGCAAATACGAAATCGCAACTGGTGTCAACTTCACCGACGAGGACGTGAAGAAATACGCCAAGGTCGGCTTGATAGGCCAAACCATCGTGGAGGAGCTTTTCGATGACGGCGAGGACCCCATCGGCAAGACCATCCGCGTGGGCAACATGCCTTTCAAGGTCATCGGGACGCTCAAGGAACGCGGCGAAAACAGCATGGGCATGGACCAGGACGACCTCGTGGTGATGCCTTACTCGACCGTGCAGAAGCGAATGCTCGGCGTCGACTACATCCAGCAAATCGTTTGCTCGGCGGCATCGGAAAACGTGGCCGAGGCTGCCGTCGAGGAAATCGAAAGCATCTTGCGGGCTTCGCACAAGATCCCCGAAGGTGGCGACGACGACTTCGACGTGCGCACCCAGCAGGAAATGCTCGAAATGATGACCTCGATGACGGGCATGATCACTACCGTGTTGGTCGCCATCGCCTTGATTTCGTTGCTCGTAGGCGTCATCGGCATCATGAATATCATGTATGTGACCGTCACGGAGCGCACCAAGGAAATCGGCCTGCGCATGTCGATAGGCGCGAAGAATGCCGCCATACTGATGCAGTTCCTCACCGAGAGTATGATTTTGAGCCTCATCGGTGGCGTTTTGGGCATGTTGCTTGGGCTGCTGCTGTCGTATGTGGTCTCGATGGCCATGTCGTTGCCCTACGTCGTCAACGTGCTTTGGATGATCGTTTCTTTTGTTTCGTGCGCCATTTTGGGCCTCATCGCTGGTTTCTTCCCCGCTTTGAAGGCTTCGCGCACCGACCCGATCAATGCTTTGAGATATGAATAACAACCACCTGCATAGAGACTTGGACAATTATCTTTCGCTGCGCTGGATAGTAATGCTTTCGTTAGCCATCACATTGGTGTATTATGCCTTATTCGGCCTGACGTTTTATTTCAGCCGGCCCATGTTCGACAACCCGACAGGCATGGAGCGTTGGGATGGCCATGATGACGAGGAACTGGCTCAGGACACCCTTCAAGTCCAAAAGGTGCAGCATGTGCCTCACAGACCGCATCACCGACACGAGCCGCCGGAATTCAATGAAAGGAGGATGCTCCAAAAGGTGGTGCTCAACATCCCGCTCACATTCATCATGGTTTTCATCGTGTTGCTTTACGACAGGCACGTCATGGGCATGAACCACAAGCGGCGGAACGGCTTGGTCGTCCACATCGTTTTGGGTACGCTTTGTGTTGGCATTGCGTTGAGTGCCCTGTGTACGGTATTGCAATGGTACACCGTGCCCGTGTGGAGGCCGCCTCACTCGCTGGGGATTTGCATGGTCAAGGGAAGCTTGGGCGACTTGCCTTTGTTTGCCTTTGCGGTGATGTCGGCCTATTTGCTCCGAACGCTATACTACGAGCGCATGAAAGCCATCGAAAACGAGACCCTTCGCGCGGAGAACATGAGGTCGCGCTTCGAAGCCCTTGAAAACCAAATGGATCCTCATTTCCTATTCAATTCGCTGAACACGCTGAAGTCGCTTATTGAAGAGGATGAAACCAAGGCGGGCGACTTTGTGCAGCAGCTCTCGTCGGTGTTGCGCTACACCTTGCAGAACAAGGAAGTGGTCACCTTGGCCGAGGAAATCGACTGCGTCAGGGCCTATTGCAAGATGATGAAGATGCGCTATGGCGACAACCTCGTTTTCGACCATCACATCGACCACGAGCGTTACGACAACTACCTGGTTTTGCCCCTTTCCGTGCAAGGACTGATGGAAAACGCCATCAAGCATAATGTCATCTCATCGAAACACCCTCTAACGGTGAATGTTTCCACTGATAACGATAATCATCTGATAATCAGTAATAAGATACAAAAGAAAATTGGAGTTGAGGAAAGGACAGGCATCGGATTGGCCAATCTTTCCGAGCGTTATAGGCTAAAATGGAACGAAAATGTTGAAATTTTTGACGACGGAACGATTTTTAGCGTAACTTTGCCTCTTAAACAAAACGAATAGAACTATGAAAGCACTGATAATTGAAGACGAAGGCATGGCTGCCAAAACCCTGAAGAAACTATTGGTGGAAGTCACCCCCGGTATCGAAATCGTTGGCGTACTCGAAACCATCGAGGACAGCGTGGAATGGATCGAAGAGAACCCCATGCCTGACGTGATGTTTATGGACATCCATTTGGCCGACGGTTCGTCGTTCGCCATTTTCGACAAGGTCAACATCACATGCCCCGTCATATTCACTACGGCCTACGACGAGTATGCCCTGAAGGCCTTTGAGGTGAACAGCATCGACTACCTGCTGAAGCCCATCAGCAAGGAGGCTTTGGAACGCGCCATGCGCAAACTGCTCACGCTTTCGGAGACGCGTGTCAATTCCGACCAGGTGGAGCGGCTGTTGGAGCAGTTGGGACAGAAGAAGAAATACAGGAACTATTTCCTGCTTCCCGAGCGCGACAAGTTGGTGCCGCTTGCGGTAGGCGACGTGGCTTATGCCTACATCGAGGCCAAGACGGTGAAGTTGGTCTCGTTTGAGGGCAAGTCCTATTATCTGACCCAGACGTTGGACGACCTGATAGCCCAGCTCGACCCGCACGAGTTTTTCCGTGCCAACCGCCAGTTCGTCGTTGCACGCAGGTCGATCAAGGACGTTTCGGTGTGGTTTGGCAACAAGTTGGCCATCAATTTGGTCATGGAAACGCCTGAAAGGATCATCGTGAGCAAGGCGAGGGTGGGCGAATTCAAGACGTGGTTCACCAAACAGTGAAAAAAATATGATTTTTAATTTACTGAATCAGAGTGTTTTAAATAGGATAAAGAAAAAAAGTTAGATAAAAACGTCGGACCTAAGGAAAAAGGTTGTATTTTTGCACCCGCAAACCGAGAGGTTCAATGTAATTGAAACGATGCTTCCGTAGCTCAGTTGGTAGAGCACCTGACTCTTAATCAGGGTGTCCAGGGTTCGACCCCCTGCGGGAGTACATCGTAAACCCTTGTAATGAGTTGGTAATCAACAGTTGCAAGGGTTTTTCTTTTGCCTTTGCTGAAACATTCGTTTGAACGAGGATTCGTATTCCCCCAAAATTTTCCCTGGTTTCGTGACCACTTTGCAATTCTTTTCGTATTTTTGTACCCCTAAAAGGAACAAGGAGTAATGTCCGCAAAAACAAACAAATATTCGGTCGCCGAGGCGAAGAAAACTCCAATAAAATTTGGAGGTTTCGGAAATTTGTTTAAACACACACATTCTTATCGCCCATCACCTCTATAAATTTGCGCGCAGGCGCGGGCGACAATTTACGACTTTTTCCGGCAAATTGTTCAGGGCGATTTGCCATTTGCAAGACGGGAGAAAGGGGAATTTGCAATTCCCGCGTGAGAATCGTAGAGACGTCACGTCACGGTGTGGCGTCTCTACGTGTTTTTCGGGAAGCTGCCGGCTTTTCTCATTCTATGATGAGCGCATCGAAGCCTTCCGTGGCAAAGGTCTCCAACTCACCTTCCGCGTTCACGAAGATGTAGTAGGCTTCCACGCCGTCCATCGCTTCGATGGTTTCGAGCGAACGTTCCATGCCCATCACCATGCAGAGGGAGGCCAAGGCATCGGCCCAAACGGAGATTTCAGCCAATACCGTTGCGCTGAGTAATTGGTGTTCAACGGGATAGCCTGTCGTCGGGTCGATGCAGTGGGAGTAGCGTTTGCCGTTGCGCTCCACGTATTTTCGGGTGCTGCCAGAGGTGACCAAGCCCTTGTCGCGCAAAGCGATGCGGGTCTGCACCACTTGCTCCGAGTCCCAGTTGTCGGCGGGTTTCTCGATGCCTACAATCCAGGGCTTGCCGTCGGGTTTGTTGCCTTTGGCCATGATTTCGCCGCCTGTGTCGACCAAGTAGTTGCTGATGCCACGGCTTTCCAAAAACGAGGCAATCATGTCGGAAGTGTAGCCTTGGGCTATCGCGTTGAAGTCCAATTGCATGGCGGGATTCTCCTTGACGACTTTCCCGTTTTCGATCCTCACTTTCCGATAGTCAACCAATTGTTTCAAGCTGTCGATGAGTTGTGGTGTGATGCTGTCGCCGGTTTTGGCGCTGAAGCCCCAAGCGGCCACGATGGGCGAGATGGTGGGGTCGAAATAGCCGCCCGAAAGCCGTGCGGCCTCTTGCGCGATGCGGAAGTTGTCGACGAAGATGCTGTCGAGCGTAACTTCTTCGTTACGGTTGACTTTGCAAATGACGGAGCTGTCGACCCACAGGTTGACCGACCTATCGACGACGCGGAAAATGGAATCCACTTCGCGCTGGAAGTTGCGCCCTTGTTCGTCGTAATAGGTGATGGCATAATATGAGCCTTGCGCAAGGCCCTGAAGGATGATCTTTTTCGGCTGGTTGTCGCATGAAGCCAAAGCCAACAGAGCCAGAATTACCAAGAATGATTTTTTCATATTTGTTCCATTAAAAGAAAGCTCCTACGGAGCATTGTTGCGGGTTGTTTTGTTTTTATCCTATTAAAAGAAAGCTCCTACGGAGCAACCCCAAGCCACATCAACTCTCAACTCTCAACTACAAACTAATAGTAGCGCACCATTTCAAGGCAAAATTCTCCCAAACTCCAGCTCGCCTGTAAGGCCCATAGCGATAGAAGACGCCTGCTCCCATTTTGGCTAAGGGTGTCGACAAGATGCCGTTGACCACAAAACCGCTCTCGAAATAGCCCTTTTCCATCGTCTTGAAGTTCTTGTCGGGGAAGGCCTCGGCACGTTTCATGTCGCCCCAGCCGATGTTGGTCGCGATGGTCAGCTCGGGCTTGAAAAACCGTGAGTTGGTCTTCCATAGCATCCCGTTGAAGTTGTGGCTCAGGTAGATGGCCACAAAACGGTCGCAGAAAAACTCATCGACAGTCATCGTGCTGAAGCTGCCTGGCGAATAAAGCCCGAACTTGTCGTAGGTGCCCAAGATGTTGAAGGTCTCCATCACCGGACAAGTCGCTGTGGCATAGCCGGCTTGCAAATGGATTTTGGCGACGCCGATATAGTGCGTGTAGAAATATTTCTGCATCTCCAACTTGAAGCGGTCGTATTCGAATTGGCTGCCAAGCAGGTTGGGGAAGGCGTGTTGGTAGGCGAACCAGACGATGGGGTAGGTGGTGCCCAACGACCGTATGCCTTGTGGCGTGCTCAGGAACTTCTCGTTGTAGGCAAACCGCAGCTTGACTTCAGCCATGCTGAAACGGCCTCCAGTGATTGTGTCGGCGGGGTTGTAATAGAATTGCCGACCGTAGCGCTTGTCGCTGTGGCTGAGGGTGATATAGGCCTTGAAGTGGCGGGCGAAACGGGTCGAGTAGGTGAGGTCGAAGCGGTCGCGGCGGGTCAATACGTTTTCGTAGAAGGTGTATTTGTAGTTGGCTTCGCTGAGCAATGTGCCGTTGTCAAGCTCAAGCATGCCGCCAAACTCGCCCATGGCCTCCGACGAATGGGTGTATCTGAAGGCTAACTCCATCTGCCTCTGGCGGTTGAGCTTCAGCGTCAGGCCGCCGTTGTAATCCAGCTTTTTGATTTTCGTCCAATAGCCGAATGAGCCGCTGAGGCTGAACCAGCGCGAGAGGCGGTCGTTAGTGCTGAGGCCGAGGCCGAAGAAAAAGCCACGGGTGATGGAATACTTGATGACGTGGTCGATGTCGAAGTTGATGGGTCCGATGGCGATGGCCGCATCGGTCATCAGGCGGTCGGTGAAGCCGAGCACGCGGTCGAAGATGTCGGAGCCCTCGGTGATGGAGTCGACGAGGAGGTAGGTCGAACGGATGCGTTCCGTGAGCGAGTCGATGCGGTGGGCGTTCCAAAACGTTTCGTCGCGAAAACCTGCGTCGGGGTTCACCTTGATTTCGATGTCCGAAAACTGCCGGTTGCTGAGTTCGGGGTTGATCTCGATGTCGGTGAGGTAACTCTTTCCGATGGCCACCATCGACAGTGAGGTGCTGTCGACTCCTACGGCGATGCCAGCAAACTTCAAGTTGGTGTTCAGCTGCTTCGGAAACCATTGGCCTTCCACCTTTTGGTAGAGTTGCTGGATGTTGGCCGTGAACAGTTCGCCTTGTTCATTGGGCGAGGCTTTCACGCTTTGCAAGGCCCAGCCGTCGCTGTTGACGGTCATCGTGCCGCGCAAGCCGTTGAAGGTACTGCCGCGCATCGGGTGGAACGAGATGACATAGAGCGAGTCGCCGTGGCCGATGGGGTTGACCGACTCCAAGGTGAAGAAATAGTGCGTCTTGCTGCCTTGGCTGATGGGGTTCACGTAGTCGGTGCCGGTGATGCTGACGGTTTCGTCGTAGAAACTGATGCTCTGCATACTGTTGACCAGATAGATGAAAGTCGGGTTTTTCATGCCCGCCACCTTGGTTCCGATCACGTTTTGCAGCTTGCGGTCGGGCTTCTTGAACAGCACCTCGGAGGCGGTCTCCATCACCATCAAGTCGCTCTTTTTCAGGATGCTGTCAAACATTTTCAGGTTGCTTCCTTTGGTGTTTTCGGAGAGGGCGTTGCCCAATTCGGTGCTGTCGATGGTGAAGACCATTTGGTCATAGATCTTATAGCGGTACGACCCTAACGAGTTGGGATTGTTGGCTTTGCGGTGGGCCATCAGGCTGTCGATGATGCGGTGGGCGGGGTTCTCGCCGGCCTCCACGGTCACTTCGGTCAGCTCGAAGGTGGTGGGAGTCAGCGCGACGTCGCATTTCTTTTTTTGGCCGGGAGCGATGCCGACCGTCTTTTTCTCGTAGCCGATGGATGAGAAGGTGATGGACGTGATAGGTTCGTCGGCAGCGATTTCGTATTTTCCGTCGATGTCACTGATGGTGCCTCGCTGGCCGTCGTTGATGACCACGTTGACGAATGCCAGCGGCTTGCGGCTTTGCTCGTCGGTGATTTTGCCGCCTATCACATGGGCCTGGGCCAAAAGCGCCTCAGCCGAAATGACAAACAGGGCGAGGAACAGCAGTCGCGCTGTCAGCTTTTGCAAAAGAGGCTTCATTCTTGAGTCTCAATTAGATAGATCACTTCGTTGTCGCGCTTCATCAAGTATTGCTCGCGTGCCACTTTCTCCATCGTGGCGGTGTCGTTTTGCAGGTTTTGGAGATACTGCTTGTTTTGCGAGACCTCCTTTTCGTAGTATTCGATCTGTTGTTTTTGGTCGTCGAGCGACCTGCGCAGCCTGATTTGCGCGAACACGTTGAACTGGTCGATGAAGAAGATGACGACCAAGAACAGCAATGTGGCATACACATAGCGGTTGTTGAGCTTGCGGAGGATATTCTTGAATGTCGACATGGCACGAGTCATTTTTTCAGTTTGCAAAGGTAATATTTTTCCTATTTTTGCACTCAGAAATTCATCAAATTTATCAACAATGAAAAAAGTTATCGCAACGACAAAGGCCCCGGGTGCCATCGGGCCTTACAGTCAGGCCATTGAGGCCAACGGATTCGTTTACATTTCGGGCCAGCTGCCCATCAATCCTGAGACGGGCGAGATGCCGGAAGGCGTCCCGGCGCAAACCGAGCAAAGCATGAAAAACCTCGAAGCCATCCTCAACGAGGCAGGCTGCACCTTCGACAATGTGGTGAAATCGGTTTGCTATCTGGCCGACATGAGCTACTTTGGCGAGATGAACGCCGTTTATGGCAAGTATTTCAAGGGCGACTATCCCGCTCGTGCCGCCTTCGCCGTGAAGGAACTGCCCAAGAAGGCCCTGGTCGAAATCGAAATGATTGCCGCAAAATGAAAATCGTCTTTTTGGAGCCTTTGGGCTTGAAAGTGGAGCAAATCGAGGCCGCTTGTGAGGGTCTGAAAAAGGCCGGTCACGAAGTGGTTGTTTATCCCGACCGTAACGAGAGCCTTGACGAGCTGAAACGTCGTGCCGAAGGCGCGGAGGTCATCGTCGAGAGCAACATCCCGCTACGAAAGGACTTCCTTGATGCTTGCCCTAACTTGAAGATGCTCTCCATCGCCTTCACGGGCTTGGACCACATCGACATGGAGGAATGTCAGCGTCGCGGCATCGTGGTCAAGAACGCGGCAGGCTACAGCACCGAGGCTGTGGCTGAACTCGCCATCGCCCTGATGATTGACCTCTATCGTAAAGTGCTTGAAAACGATGCGATTACACGTCAATGCAACCGCAAGGGCATCATGCCCGGACGCGAAATCGGGGGCAAGACCGTCGGCATCATCGGCATGGGCAACATCGGTCAGCGCGTGGCAAAATTGGCCAATGCTTTCGGCTGCAAGGTGTTGGCTTGGAACCGCACCCCGAAGCAAGTCGAAGGCGTGACCTTCGTTGATAAGGAGACCCTTTTGAAGGAATCCGACATCGTCACCCTGCACATCGCCCTCAATGCCGACACCCGCGACTTCATCACCGCTGAGGACTTCGCCTTGATGAAGCCAAGCTCCTTATTAATTAATACGGCTCGTGGTCCCGTCGTCAACGAGCAAGCCCTGGCCGATGCCTTGAAGGAAGGAAAAATCGCTGGTGCCGCCACCGATGTTTATGGCACAGAACCACCATTGAAGCCTGAAAATCCGTTGTTTGCCGCACCTAATCTTATCATGTTGCCGCATATCGGTTTTGCTACCGAGGAGGCGTTTGTCCTTCGGTTGGGCATCGTGGTTCGCAATGTTGAACTATTCTTAAATTGACTTTTGACTCGCTTTGCGTCATTGACTACGTCGAATCTGCGATTTGCGAGGAGGAACGACGAAGCAATCCAGATTGCCAACATCACAGGTTTCTGGATTGCTTCACTTTGTTCGCAATGACTAAAACGCCGTTAATCGAGTTTCGGTCGGTAAATCATGTCCGCCGTGACGAAAGCCTCCTTGAATTTGGGCTTGATGCGGCGCAGGCATTTCTCGGCCTCCACGCGGTTGCGGAAGTCGCCGGCGCGCAGGCGGAAATACGGCTCGGCATAGGTCAGATAAATCGGGATGTCGGGGAAGGTCTTCTCGAATTGTTTCTTCACATCCTCGGCGTGTTTCAAGGCCTCGTTGCCGATTTCCATGAAAATATGGATGCGGTAGCCGCTGAACGAGCTGTCCAATTTGTAGAGTTGCCGCTGTTTCGAGATGAGGCTTTCGATGCGGTCGTCTTGGCTAACGTTCACTGAACCATTGCTTTGTGCGAAGGCGATGGAGGCCGTTGCCACAAACAATATCATGAAAAGGATCCGTTTCATTTCACCATAGTTTTGACTGCAAAAATACATAATTCTTCGTCATCCACCGATTTTTATTATTTTTGCAGCTGAAAAACACGCTATTTCCAACGCTATGGCCATGAACAGTAACCTTGATGCGAATGCTTCTCACTTGAGCAAGGCCGAGAAAGACCTCGAAAACGCCCTGCGCCCCGACATGTTCGAGAGCTTTGCGGGACAGAAACAGGTGGTCGACAACCTGCGCGTTTTTGTGAAGGCCGCTGCCCAGCGTGGCGAAGCCCTCGACCATACCCTTTTGCATGGCCCTCCAGGCTTGGGCAAGACCACGCTTTCGCACATCATCGCACACGAACTCGGTGTAGGCATGAAGATGACCTCTGGCCCAGTTTTGGATAAGCCGGGCAACCTCGCTGGACTCCTTACCAGCCTTGAGCCTAACGATGTGCTTTTCATCGACGAAATCCATCGCCTCAGCCCCGTGGTGGAGGAATACCTTTATTCCGCCATGGAGGACTTCCGCATCGACATCATGCTGGAGACTGGCCCCAGTGCGCGCAGCATCCAAATCACGCTCAACCCGTTCACGCTCATTGGCGCCACCACCCGCAGCGGCCTGCTGACGGCGCCCTTGCGCTCGCGCTTCGGCATCAATTTGCGTTTGGAGTATTACGATGCGCACACTTTGGCCAAAATCGTGAAACGCTCGGCGGGCATCCTTCGTGTGCCCATCGACGACACGGCGGCTTTTGAGATTGCGCGTCGCAGCCGTGGCACGCCGCGTATCGCCAACTTGCTCTTGCGCCGTGTGCGCGACTTCGCCCAAATCAAAGCCGACGGCACCATCACTTTGGACATCGCCAAAGTCGGACTGAAGGCCCTCAACGTGGACGAGCACGGCCTCGACGACATGGACAACAAGATCCTCACGACCATCATTGACAAGTTCAAGGGCGGGCCGGTGGGCGTCAACACCATCGCCACGGCGGTGGGCGAGGACCCCGGCACCATCGAGGAGGTGTGCGAGCCGTTCCTCATCCAGGAAGGCTTCATCATGCGTACCCCTCGTGGCCGCGAGTGCACCGATTTGGCTTATAAGCATTTAGGGAAGACTAGAATCAAGCCCAGCGGGGAGTTGAGCTTGTTTGAATAGCGGAAAATCCATCATAGTTTTTGCAGACTATCTGGCCTTAATGCATAAAGAATCGACTTATGGTCCGAAAGTTTGCAAATGTGGTTTACATGCTTCTATAAATCCCTCAGCAAAAACGCCATATAAAAAGGCAAGGTGAGAATCGGTCCGTTGCGCCCTACATTATAGTCGCCTAACTTCAACGCATGGTTGACATGATAGTGTTCGGGGTGTTTCAATACAGTCTGTAACGACTTGGCATTGCCTGTCCGCGCCTTGCACTCTACAGGAACGCACTCGCCTTTATAGCGAATCAAGAAGTCCAGTTCCATACCTCCTTCTTTTTGGAAATAATAGAGTTTGCGCCCCATCTTTGTCAAGATGTCGGCGGCTAAATTCTCAAAGATGGCTCCTTTGTATCCCAACAGGTTGCCTTGCATGATGTCCCAGGCTGTGCCTTCGTCGAGCATACTGACAAGAAGTCCGATGTCCGTCATATAAACCTTGAACACGTCGGGGATGGCATTTCCACCGAGGGGTAGCTCGGTGATGGATGTGTTGTAACAACGCTGCACGAAGCCTGCATCCTCAATCCATTGCAAACTGCCACGGTATTCACTTGATCGCGCCCCTTTGCGGATGGTGGCGTATTGGAACTTCTTGTTCTCTTTGGCCAATTGGGCGGGAATGGAGTCGAAGCACTCACGGATGTGTGCCTTGTCTTCTTGAAGTGCATATTTCAGCATGTCGGCCTTGTAGGTCTCGATGATTCCGCGTTGTATGTTCTGCACCTCGTTCATGTTGTTGGTGTTGATGAAGGTTGTCACGACTTCGGGCATGCCTCCCACCACCACATAACGTAGCAGCAGTTGTCGCATCCGCTGATGGATGGCTTCGTTGATAGGTTTTTCTTGGTCTAAACAATTGTGCAGATAATCAATGTGTTGCGGTTGAATTTCATTGGCCCATAGCCATTCTTCAAAATCCATCGGATACATATTGACTATTTCCTCAAAGCCCACGGGGATAGATGCGTTTTGTTCTTCCGCTTTTTCCTCTTTGGTTTTATATCCATTCACGCCTAACAATGAACCTGTGCAAATCACGTCGTATCGTCCGTCAAGTTTGAAGAATTTCAATGAGGAACGGGCATTGGGGCAATCTTGTATCTCGTCAAGTACCAAACAAGTCTTCCCGGGAATAAACCGTGCGTCTTTGATGCCAAATGAAATGTTCAACGTCAATGTATCGACATCTAAAGATCCTGCGAAGAACGCTTTGTACTCTTTGTGTTCATGGAAATCCAAGTAAATCACATGCTCGTAATTTTGTTTTGCAAAACTAATTACGGAACTTGTCTTTCCGCATTGACGACACCCTTTGATGACCAAAGGCTTGTGATTGGCCTTTGTTTTCCATTGCTCTAATGTTTTCTCTATTTTTCTCTGAAACATAGTTGTTTACAAATTAAATTACACTTTTCTAGGCGACTTTTTCTTCGTTTTACACACTTTTCTGGGCGACTTTTCGCTGCAAATGTACACTTTTCTGGGCGACTTTTCGCTATTTTGGTACGAAAAAAATCCTTATTTTTGCAGTTTCTTTCAAAATCAGCGAAAAACACTGCATCACATGGACTATAACTTCAACGAAATCGAGAGAAAGTGGCAGCAATACTGGCACGACAACAAAATCTATAAGGTCGACATCGACCACACCAAGCCCAAGTTCTACGTCTTGGACATGTTCCCTTATCCCTCGGGCGCAGGCCTGCATGTGGGTCACCCGTTGGGCTATATCGCCTCGGATATTTATGCAAGATATAAAAGGCTGAAAGGCTTCAACGTGCTGCACCCGATGGGCTACGACGCCTACGGTCTGCCCGCCGAGCAATATGCCATCCAAACGGGCACGCACCCCGCCATCACGACCGAGAAAAACATCAACCGCTACCGCGAGCAGATGGACAAGATCGGCTTCAGCTACGACTGGGACCGCGAGGTGCGCACCAGCGACCCGCATTACTACAAATGGACGCAATGGACTTTCATCCAGCTCTTTAACTCGTATTATTGCAACGGCTGCAAGAAAGCCCAACCCATCAAGAACCTGATTGCCTACTTCGAGCAACACGGCACCGAAGGCCTCAACGTGGCCCAAAGCAAGCCGCTGAGCTTCACCGCCGCTGAATGGAAGGCGATGAGCGAGAAAGAACAGCAGGAAGTGCTGATGAACTACCGTTTGGCCTACCAAGCCGAGGCGTTGGTGAACTGGTGCCCGGGCTTGGGCACGGTGCTTGCCAACGACGAGGTGGCCGACGGTCTCTCGGTGCGTGGCGGCTTCCCCGTCGAGCGCAAAGCCATGAAACAATGGCTGCTGCGCATCACGGCCTACGCTGACCGCCTGCTCGAAGGCCTTGAAACGGTCGAATGGAGCGAGTCGGTGAAGGACCTGCAGCGCAATTGGATTGGCAAGTCGATGGGTGCTTCCGTCATCTTCAAAGTCGATGGAAAAGATATTGACCTTGAAGTGTTTACGACCCGCGCTGATACCTTGTTTGGCACGACTTTCATGGTGCTGGCTCCTGAACATGAGTTGGTGAAGGAAATCACTACCGAAGCACAACGCGCTGAGGTGGAGGAATACATCGCCCGCACCAAGAACCGCAGCGAGCGCGAACGCATGGCCGAAGTGCGCCGAGTGAGCGGTGCCTTCACGGGTGCCTACGGCATCAACCCCATCACGGGTGCGAAACTCCCGATTTGGATTGCCGACTACGTGTTGATGGGCTACGGCACCGGTGCCATTATGGCCGTGCCTGCCCACGACAGCCGCGACTTCGCCTTTGCGCGTCACTTCAACCTGCCCATCATCCAAGTGGTGAAGAAACCCGGCACCGAGCCGACCGACCCCACCACGTGGGAAGAGAGTTTCGATGCCAAGGATGGCGAACTCGTCAATTCTGGCTTCCTCAACGGCCTGACCGTCAAAAAAGCCATTGCCCGCATGATTGAGGAGCTTGAAAAACTTGGCGTGGGTACGGGCAAGACCAACTACCGCCTGCGCGACGCCATCTTCAGTCGCCAGCGCTATTGGGGCGAGCCGTTCCCGATTTACTACAAGGACGGAATGCCTTACGCCATGGACGAGAGCAAGTTGCCCTTGGAGTTGCCCGCCATCAGCGAATACAAACCCACCGAGACGGGAGAGCCGCCTTTGGCCCGCGCCAAGAACTGGGTGACGGAGGAAGGCTATCCCATCGAGACCAACACCATGCCTGGCTTTGCCGGTTCGAGCGGTTATTATTTCCGCTACGAAGATCCGCACAACGACAAGGAATACTTCAGCCGCGAAGCCAACGACTATTGGCAGAACGTCGACCTTTACATCGGTGGCGCCGAACACGCCACGGGTCACTTGATTTACAGCCGTTTCTGGTGCAAGTTCCTGTTTGACATTGGTTTGGCCTGTAAGGACGAGCCGTTCCAACGCATGATCAACCAAGGCATGATTCAAGGCCGTTCGAGCTTCGCCTATCGTGCCAACATGGAGAAACTATGTGAATATTGTGTTTGGAACATTATCAAAGACAATAAGTTAGGTGTGAAGTTCGAGAAGGACTTCAAGGACGGTCGCCGTCGTTTCGATTTCTTCTGTGCCGAGAAGGGTATCCTCATCGAAATCAACCGCATGGGCAACCTCGAAAAGGTGGCTGAGCCATGGGAGGAATATGCCGCCTCGAAGGGCTACAAGTTGCTGCTTGTCCCGATTATCGACGTGGTGAACGACGTGGTGAATGATACCAACAAAGTGGAGCAAAAGATTAAGGATCTTGTCGCTGACAAGGAAGTTCCCGCTTTCGTCGAAGGTGAGGGCTACATGGGCGGAAAGGTTTACGTCTCCAAGAATATCCCCGGCAGGGAGGAGTTCACCGACAAGGTTCATGTCGACATCAACATGATCAGCAAGCCGGTCATCAATGGTGAGGTTTGCGATGTGCTCGACGTGGAGGCATTCCGTGCCTGGCGCGACGACCTGCATGATGCCCAGTTCATCTTTGAGAAGGACGACGAGGGCAAGGATGTGTATGTTTGCGGCATGGAGATTGAGAAGATGTCGAAATCGAAGTTCAACGTGCAGAACCCCGACGACCTGGTGGAGAAGTACGGTGCCGACACGTTGCGCCTTTATGAGATGTTCCTCGGCCCGCTTGAGCAAGCCAAGCCGTGGGACACGCAAGGCATCGAAGGCACCTTCCGCTTCGTGCGCAAGTTGTGGCGTCTCTATCACGACGAGAACAACGAGTTCTGCGTCAGCGACGAACCCGCCACTGCGCCCGAGTTGAAGAGCCTGCACAAACTCATCAAGAAGGAGGAGGACGGCATCGAGAGCATTTCGTTCAACACGGTGGTCTCGGCTTTCATGATTTGCGTCAACGAACTTGCCGACCTCAAGTGCAACAAGCGCGAGATCCTCGACCCGTTGGCCATTATGATTTCACCATACGCACCGCATATCGCTGAGGAACTGTGGCACTTGCTGGGTCACGATACCTCTGTGGTGACGGCTTCGTTCCCCGTTTACGACGAGAGCAAGACCGTGGAGAACAGCTTCAACTATCCCGTGAGCTTCAACGGCAGGATGCGCTTCTCAATGGAGCTGCCCGTCACGATGGGAGCCGATGAGGTGCAGGCCGCCGTGCTTGCCGCCCCCGAGTCGGCTAAGTGGCTCGAAGGCAAGCAGGTGCGCAAGGTCATCTTCGTGCCGAAGAAGATTGTGAATATTGTGGTTGGATAAAACCTTGATGAGTTTGTAGCTCAATAATTCATCCCGAAATGCCACAGCGGGATGATGTTTTCGTAGCCGTATTCGATGTCGTCTTTCACAACGAAGGCATCTTTCACTTCGGCGATTTGCTTTTTGTTTTTGCTTTTTCCGCCCACCTCAAAAGTCTTCCCGTTGATGAGGAAATCGGCAGCTTTTGAAGCGAAAACTTCATGGTTGACTTGCATTTGCGAGAGGAAAAACGTCTCGCGGATGTTGCCGACTTCGGGCTTGCCTTCCGAAAGGGCTTGGATGAGGTTGGTGTTGCCCAAGTAGAGTTTTTCGGGCTTGCCGTAGTTTTTCATGCCGTCTTCTTGGTGCCTCAGCGACATGGTCAGACGTGCTTTGTCCATGTAGTACGCCAAATCGGCCACGGTGCCACGGTCACATTCCATGGCCGTGCCAATTTCCGTGTAGTTGGGCTTGAACGGCACGCTCTGCGAGATGATGAACAGCAACTGCTTGAGTTTTCGGGAAGTAGAGATGTTCATTTTGGCGTAGGTCGGGATGTCGTTCTCCACGGTTTGGTTGATGACGTTGGTGAGACGTGTGGCAAAGTCGGTTTCTTTCCAAAAGGGGTAGTAGCCCGTTTTGAGGTAGTCATCGAACAAGGCCAAAGGTCGCTCTCCGACGGGGAAACGTACTTCGTGGCGAAGGATTTCCTCAAGCGATGCGGGTGGCAGTACAATGCCTTTGGCCATGGCCAAAAACTCCCTGAACGACAGGCCGACAAGGGTGTAGGAGATGATGCGGCGGCTGAGGTCGGCGGTGCCTTTGTAGAGGTCGAGAATGGATGAGCCGGTGATAACCACTTGCAGTTGAGGGCAATAGTCGTAAATCATCTTCAGTTCTGCCGACCACGACGGGTATTTGTGTATCTCGTCGATGTAGAGCCGCTGACCGCCTTTGCGGTAAAACTCGTTGGCGGTGTCGAAGAGGGTGTGTTGGCTGAAATACACATTGTCCGCGCCGAAGTAGAGCGTGTGTTTCGCGCCATCCAGCTTGATTTTCTGGAGCATGAGGGTGGTCTTGCCCACGCCGCGTTCGCCCAAGATGGCAATCATGCGGTTGTCCCAGTTGATGCGGTCGTGCAGGTAGCGCAGGAAGTTGGTGGGCGTTTCGTCCAATTTTGCGTAAAACAGTTCATACAGCTTGTCCATAATTTCTCCTTTTTACGCTGCAAAATTACATAATTATTTTCAAAACGCGGAAAAATTTCCTCGTTTTTTACAAATATTGCTGAAAAATTTCCTCTATTTAATGTAAAAATGCTGAAAAATTTCCTCAAAAATTGCAAAAATTGCGGAATTATTTCCTTGTTTTTAGCTCAAACACTATTGCATGGGGCATTTCAAGGCTGTGTGGGAAGTCAATGCGGTAGCGCCCATCGTCTTCTTTGCTGAGGGTGGCTTTCTTGTTGCTGCCTAACACCTTGATTTTCCCCGTCCTCAGGTTAGCAGGCGTCCCGCCTGCATTGGAAAAATCAAACCAATACGTCTCAGGCACAGGGCTTTCCTGCTCATCTAAGAGGAAAATGGCATACACCTTGTCGCCCTTTTGCGTGAAGCGGAACTTGCCGTAAGTGAAGGGATAGACGGGGCGCGTGCCGTAGATGGCTTCGCCGTTCACCTTCATCCACTCGCCGATTTCCTTCATGCGGAGCAGGGCGGTGTCGGGCAGGTTGCCGTCGGCATCGGGACCCACGTTGAGGAGGAAGTTGCCGCCTTTGGCCACCACGTCGCAGAGCAAATGGATTAACTTGTTGGTGCTTTTGTATTTGTCGGTGGAGACGTATGACCACGAGTCGCCCATCGACATGCAGGTTTCCCAAGGGTAGGGCAGGAGCGAGTCGGGTACTTGCTGCTCAGGGGTTTGGTAGTTTTCGTACTTGCCACCCACCGAACGGTCGACGATGATGAGGTCGGGGTTGTTCTCGCGCGCGATGGCGGCCACCTCTTTCATATTAATGTCTTGGATGTAGCCTTGGCAACCGAGCCAGGGTCGCGTTTCGTCGTTCACGCTCCATTCGGGGCGCACCCAGCCGCCATCGAGCCACAGGATGTCGATGTCGCCATAGTTGTGGGTGAGTTCGCGTATCTGTCTGTGGGTGAATTGCTTGTATTTTTCAAAGCGCTCAGGCATTACGGTCGGGTCGTAGTTGACGTTGCGGTCGGGGGTGGCCCATTCGTGCGCCCAGTAGTCGTCGCAGTGCCAGTCGGGTTTCGAGAAGTAGAGGCCTGTCCAGAGGCCTTTCTCGCGGAAGGCTTTCACCACCTCGCCGGTGATGTCGGCCTTTGGGTTTTTCGAGAACGGACAGCTCGGGTCGACGGTGGAGTAGGAGGTCTCCTTGGTGTCGAAGAGGCAGAAGCCGTCGTGGTGTTTCGTGGTGAAGACCATATACTTCATGCCCGCGTTTTGGGCGGCTTCGGCCCATTTTTCGGGGTTGAAGTTTTTGGGGTTAAAGGTCTTGTTAAGGTTTTGGTAATCACGCTTGTACTCGTAATAGTCCGCGCCATTGCGGTTGATCCAAGGCTCGTTGCAGATCGACCACGACTCCACCACTTCCCATTGGGAATAGATGCCCCAGTGCATCATAAAGCCAAACTTGAGGTCTTGCCATTGGTTGATGCGGTTGGTGATGACGGGGTCGGTTTCGGGCTGTTGGTTTTCGGTTTGGGCGAAAGCCATCATGCAAACAAGGCATAAAAACGTGGAGAGAAAGCACTTCTTCATGGTGAAATCAGTTTTATCGTGCAAAGGTAGGAAATTCGGTTGATATGGCAATTTTCTGCCGTTGATTTGCATCACGTAAATGGAAGCCTTTTTTTTTCGTACTTTTGCGCCTTCAAAAATCGAAGGCCAAGTTAGGTCTCCCAAATTACCTCACAATGAACAGAAAAAAGATTAACGATTTGGTTGAGCCAATGAAAGAGGGGTGGCTCTCTTTGGTCTACGATTATATCATGCTCATAGCCATAATCATAGGTGCGATTCCACTGTTTTATCGCGAGTATCGACCTTTGTTCTTGTATTTCGACCTCATTTCAGGTATCATCTATATGGTGGACTATGTCCTCCGCTGGATGACCTGCGATCTGCGTTCCGACAAGCCGAAATGGAAGGCCTTCCTCCTCTATCCTTTCACCCCCATGGCCATCCTCGACCTCCTGTCCATCTTGCCTACTTTCAGCCTGTTGGCTCCTTCCTACAGACTGACAAAGGCCATCCGCTTGTTTAAGATAGTCCGCTTCACGAAGATAGTCAATTATTTCGAGCCATTGGGACTTTTTTTCGTGGTGGTCAAAAAGCAATGGAAAATGCTGTTGGCCGTCCTAATTGTGGCTCTTTTTGACATCCTCATCACCGCAATCCTCATGTTCCAGTCGGAGCAAGAGATTGATCCAGTGACGGGAGAATATATCTTCAAGAATTTTTTTGATGCGTTCTACTGGGCTGCCATCACGCTGAGCACGGTGGGCTATGGCGATTTCTCTCCCGTGTCCGACTTGGGCAAGACCCTCAGCATCATTTCATCGATGCTCGGCATTGGCATCATTGCCCTGCCCTCCGGTATCATCACTGCAGGCTACATGCAGGAATTGAACCGGCGCTTGAAAGAGGAAGAAGAAGCGGAAAAGGAAAAAGATGTTTCGTGACGGCAATCGTCATAGTTGTCGCGAGCAACGGCCACGGCGAAATGCCCTTAGCAAAAAACCATTATTTTTCACCGTCAAAAATCACCATTAAAGTTTAAAGCCGATGGATTTCAGACATATACCTACCAATTTTATACTTTATATCACGCTCTACGGCGGAGTCACGATAGCATCGCTTATCGCCTGCCTCTACATTTGCCTGCGCAAAGGCAACGCCTTCAAGCCCGACGTTTCGCCGCCGTTGCGACTGCGCCGTTGGATTTCGGCTTTATTTGCCATGTTGTTTTTTGGCCATATTTGGTGGCTTCTTTGCTACATCTATTCCGATTCGACCAGTTCGGTGAGTTTTGTGTTGGCGGCCATGTTCGATTTTGTGACGTTGCTGACCACTATCCCTGGCACGCTGCTCGCCATGCTCCAAGACCGCAAGCGGCCCGTTTGGCCTATCCTATTGGCAACGATACCATTAGTGGCATTGGGGGTGCTTTATATCATCAATCCCAACAATCGTTTCACAAGCATCGCCGTCGCATACTTTATGTTGGTTTACTTGCTTTTCACCCTCTATATGGGGTTTGCCATCAGGCAATATGGGCGGTGGCTGCGCGACAATTACGCCGACTTGGAGAACAAGGAGGTATGGCTGAGCCATTTGCTGATCATCGTCGTCTTTCTGTTGATTATCTTCTATAGGTTTGTTGACGACAACATCACCATCAGCTTTATCGTGCAAGCCGTCGAAATCCCGCTTTTCGGATTCCTGCTGTGGCGCATCGAGACGCTGCCACAACTGGAGAGCGCAACGACAGAACAACCAGAACAATTGGAGCAACCAGAACAATTGGAACCAGAGACACAACAAGCGCATCAGACAGTGGACATCCCTTCCAACATCGAACAACTTTTGGAAGAGCATTGCGTGCGCACGAAGCTATACTTGCAGCACGACCTTACCCTGCTCCGACTCGCACAAGCCATTGGCACCAACCGCTTCTATCTCAGCCAGTATTTCACCCAACAGGGCATCCATTACAACACCTATATCAACAACCTGCGCATCGACCACTTCGTGAATCTCTGTCGCGAGGCTACCGCTGCAGGGAAGTCCTTCACGGCCCAGCAACTCGCCAACGAGAGCGGCTACCGCAGCTACAGCACCTTCAGCGTGGCCTTCAAGCAGCGCATGGGGCAAACCGTGACCGCTTGGATGCACGAAACGACCCAGTAAGCAACGTCCCGACTTTCAAAATCTGCAAAAAACACAGTTTCAAAATCTGCAATTTTTGCAAAATCTGCAAAACTTGTCTCGAAATCTGCAAAACCTAATGCCATAGGCATTCAGGCGGCTTCGCGCTTGGGGAGTTTGCCTACTTTTGCATCTTTTTTCAGCGAAATAGGTTTTAAAATAGCGAAATAGGTTTTAAAATAAAGCAAAGAAAATCACAAAACGATGACAAAAGCAACAGCAACAATCGCAATTCTCCTTGGGCTGACCCTCGGTGCGTCGGCACAAAGCAACAGCGGTCTTTTTGGTCGCGGTCCGGAAACGGAAGAAAATGACCGCAACACTCCCAACGGCGGCCTCATCAACCTGCCCGGTTCGCATGGCTCCACCGACGATGCCGACGTACCCTTGGGCGGCGGCATTGCCCTGCTCACCGGCCTTGGCGCGGCCTACCTTGTGGCCAAAAAGCGCAAAAACACCAAGCGCGGCGCCATGATGGCGCTCCTCGCCCTGCTCGCCTTCGGGCCGACGGCATGGGCGCAAAACAGTTGGGACGAAGTCTATGCAATGACGCAGACCACCTCGACAGACTGGACGGCCCTTGCAGGCTCCACTACGGGACAGACGCTCGGCAGTGTGGGTAACACGACGTACTATTACGCCAATTCGAACCTCAGTTTCACCAACAGCAACGCAGGCGGCAGCGGCCTGACCATCCGGGGCACGGTGTATCTTTACATCCCCTCCGGCACGACGCTGACCTGCACGGGAGCCAATGCCAGCGGAACCACGGGCGCCGGTGCCGGTATCGAATTGACCGAGGGCAACACGCTCTGCCTCATCGGTAGCGGTACGCTGAATGCCACGGGCGGCAATGCTGCCAACGGCGGCAATGGCGGCAACGGCGATGATGCATTTCTGATTTCTAATAATACTATCCTCGGTGGCTCGGGCGGCAATGGCGGCAATGGCGGCGGCGGTGCCGGCGCAGGCATCGGCACACGCGGCGCGAATGGCGGCAATGGCGGCACCGGCGGTCAACGTACTGGAAGTATTGGACAAGAGACCACACAATATGGCGTTGATGGCAATGCCGGCAGTGCCGGTAGTACTGCTGGCGCTATGGGCAATCTCTATGTGGTTACGTCCTCCGTCAATCTATCAGCCACGGGTGGTAGCGCTGGCTCAAGCGGCACTGGTGGCAATAGAGGTCGCACCGCTTCCCAGCACCCTGGCTCGAATTTATATATGGCATCTGGTGGCGGTGGCGGTGGTGCCGGCGGCTTCGGCGGTGGTGCCAGCAACATCGGAACCGGTGGCCCCGGCGGTGGCGGTGGTGGCGGCGGTGCCGCCGGTAACGTTGCCTGGGTGGTTTACTCTGGAACCGCAAATGGTTACTATCATGCAGGAGCAAAAGGCGGTAAAGGCGGCACGAATAGTAATGGCACACCGGCCCCTGACGGTGCTTCTATTGAGTTGACCAACCCTAAATATGCGGATATCCAAGGGGATGGCCTCAGACCTGATGCCAGCGACTATGATGATGACGATGGTTGGGAGAATGGCAACGCATGGCATGATGGCGGTGCTGGCGGCGGCTGTGGCAATGCCAGCAGCAACGGCTCGGCCGTCAGCCTGGCGTTATGGCCTACCTCAGGCGCAGGCACGGCTGAAAGCCCATACCTCTTGGACAATGCTGCCGAATGGAACACATTCGCCACAAACGTCAACAATGGCATCTCCTTCAACGGCAAATACATCCAACTGAACAACAGCATCAGCGTTTCGACGATGGTAGGTTTGTGCGAGGAGAGTCCTTACGCACCCCGTCCCTTCAGCGGCACTTTCCTTGGCAATGGAAAGACACTGACTGTCAGCATCAGCAGCTCGGCGACAGGCACTGGCACCAATGAGCAGGGCGTGGCACCGTTCCATTACATCAAAGGCGCCACGATCAAGGACCTGACCGTGGCGGGTACTATCGCTTCGGCCAGCTATTACACAGCGGGTATTGTGGGCTTTGCCCATGGCAGCAACCTGATTGAGGGTTGCACCGTCACCGCCACGCTCAACATCAGCAACAACTATGCTGGTGGTATCATAGGCCATGCCATGAACTCGATCACCACCGTCAAGGATTGTTTCTTTAACGGCACGTTCAACGGCGTTAGTGGCAGTCGTATCAATATCGGTGCCATTTGGGGTTGGTGCAACAGCGCCATTGGCGTTCTCCAGAACTGTTGGGAGAAGGGCACCTACAACAACATCACCTCCATGCATCCCATGGGCTTGATGGCCGCAGCGACCACAGGCACCGTCACCACCACAAGCTGCCTTTATGTGAATCAGCAGATAGGCACGCCTACCAACGCCAATACCATTGTGGGAGCAAGTCAGGTCAGCACCTCAGCACCCGGAAGTGGAATCTGCGGTCCAGTAAAGGCTCCTGACGGCTCTGATTACTATCTGCCCTGCGTGGTTTCTGGTATTAAGGACAAATACGTCAGAACAGGTTCGGCTATTGTACCGGACATTGTGGTGACCTGTAACGAAATCGCGCTCGAAAACGGTACCGACTATGAAGTGACAATCGCCAATAACGTCAATTTAGGCACCGCTCAAGTAACCGTCACTGGCAAGGGCAGCTACAGCGGCACGGAGAACTTCACGTTCTCCATCGTTGACTATGAAATCGTTAATTCAGCGATTACCAGACTGCAAAACAAAGCGTATAAGGTGATTAAGAACACAACAATAGATTGGAATCGCGTTGTAGTTGAAGGTGATGTCATACTGATTCTCGGCGAGGGTACTACCTTAGAAGTCCCGCTTGGCATCGAAGTGAGTGCTGGCAACTCGTTGACCATCGAAGGTCCGGGCAAGCTGGAGATCGCTGGCTGGTTCAGCCCATGCGCGGGCATCGGAGCCGATAACCCGGGTACCATCATCATCAATGGCGGCACCATCAATGTTCATGGAGGTATGAATTCAGCCGGACTTGGCGGTAGCCAGTCAAGTACCGGCGCAGGACGCGTCATCATCAACGGCGGTGTAGTCAATGCCACAGGTGATGGTTATGCTCCTGGCATTGGCGCCGGCGGTTATGGCAGATGCTGCGAAATAGTTATCAATGGCGGTCAGGTGACAGCTAAACCCGGAGCACATGGAGCCAAAGGCATAGGTGTTGATGACTACAATGATTTGAGTGGAACGCTGACGATTGGCTGGACCCATCCCGACGATTTCATATATTCCAAAAGTGGTATCAGATTGGCCATTGTTAATTTTGCCGACGGCAAACAGTTCGTATATGAAGGTACACAAAACATAGCAACTGGCGCTAACTTCAATACGGGCGGTGATAAGAAAATAGTGCCTTTCATAGCAACGGGTACGCTTCCTGGCGCTGGCACAGAGGGAGATCCCTATCGTATCAGCAGCACTGCCGACTGGAACGCCTTTGTGGCGAATGTCATTACCGGCAACTCCTACAGCGGCCAGTATGTGGAACTGACTAACGACATCAGTGTCGCCCAGAAATGCGGCTATGTGATGCAAACAACACCGAGCAGGGCTTTCAGTGGCACCTTCATCGGCAACGACCACACCATCACCGCCACCATCAACGATATGAGTGCCGACTATGGTACGGCTCTCTTCAGCTATATCAACGGCGCCACCATCAAGAACCTGACTGTGGCGGGTTCCATCACCTCATCCAACAGGTACGCGGCAGGCCTTGTGAGCTATGCCGAGGGCACCAACCTCATTGAAAAATGCTACGTCACTGCCACGCTGAACATCAAGAGCGACTACGCAGGCGGCATCATTGGCCACGGTATGACATCGGCCACCACCATCAAGGAAAGCATCTTTGCCGGCACCTTCAACGGAATTGGTGGCAATCGTGCCAACGTCGGAGGAATATGGGGGTGGAGCACCGATGGTACACCCACCTTGCAGTCCTGCTTGGAAGCGGGTAACTACAACAACATTTCGTCCATGCACCCCATGGGCTTGCAGGGCGCAACGGGTTCCATCCAAAACAGTTACTATGTACACACACAGATCGGCTCGCCCGCCAACGCCTGCATTGTCAGCGGCGCCCTTCAGGCCTACACCTCGGCTCCTGACAATGAAATCTACTGGCAATTTACAGCTGCCGATGAAAATGACTACTATCTGATTTGCACCATCAATGACGTATTGTCATCCTACGAATGGCAGAATGGTTCCCCTGACATCAGCTTCACGCCAGTCGTGAAAGGCATCACCGGTGCGGCTCTCACCTTGGGCACCGACTATACAGCCATGCTGGATGACAATGATGTGACATCATTCCCAATCACCATCAATTCGGCAGGTACACATACGCTCATCTTCACAGGCATGGGCGAATACTATAACGGATCGAAGACCTTCAACATAGTGCTGCACGATCCGTTTGAGGGTGCAGGAACATCTGAGGAAGACCCCTACCTTATAAATAATGCAACCGACTGGGCATATCTGGCCGACAATGTAGCCTATGGAAAGGACTACAGTGGCAAGTACTTTAAGCTGAACGCCAACATCGAAGTTACTGAGATGGTGGGCACCATCGCACACGACTTCAAAGGCACCTTTGACGGCGGCGGCAATACGCTGACCTTTACTAAAGGCACGTCTGAAAGACCTTTCGCCGAAGACCATTGCGCTCCATTCCGCTCTGTTAGCAACGCCACTATTAAGAACCTTAAGGTGACAGGCAATATTTACTCATTCAAAAAGTACGCCGCCGGACTGGTTGCCCGCAGCAACGGCACTACAAACATCAGCTCTTGCGTCGTCGGCACAGTAATCCATAGCGGCATTTCTGGCGACGGCACACACGGCGGCATCATTGGCCATCCATTCGGCCCACTGACTATTTCAGAATGTGTCTATAATGGTCGTCTGCTCACCAACAATGGCACTACCAAGTGCGGTGGCTTTGTTGGCTGGTATAATGGCAACACCGTCAATGTCAACAATTCGCTTTATGCCCCCAACACCAGCATCACACCAGCTGCTGGCGAGACGGACATCACCGACGGTGCCACCTTCGTGCGTGGCGGTAACATAGACGCATACTGCTATTACACCCAGGCATTGGGCGATGCACAGGGGATTCAGGTCTTTGCCACCCTCCCCAGCAATGAAGTCTGCATACAGGCACAGGCACTCGACGACAATATGTACTATCACCCCTGCATTGTCAGCGATGTGGAAGCGACTTACAGACTGGAAGACAACCCAGAAATCACGCTGAACGTGACAGGCCTCAATGGAGAACTTACCCTTAGCGAACACTACACGGCTACACTGAACGGTGCTGCAGTGGAACAAAGCACCATCAGCATCACCGCAGGGGGCTACTACACACTTATCCTCACAGGCATTCCGAATGACTACACTGGCTCAAAACAAATCACATTTGTAGTGACGGTTGATCTTCCTGGCACCGGTACCGAGGAAGATCCATATCTCATCGAGAATGAAGCTAACTGGAATCAGTTTGCGGTCAATGTAGCCAGTGGCATGGACTACAGCGGCAAGTACGTGAAACTGAACGCCAACATCAACGTTACCTCAATGGTGGGTACCAGCGAACACCCCTTCAAGGGTATCTTCCTCGGCGACGACCGCTATACGCTGACCTTCACGGCTGGCTCGGCATCCGGGCCTTTCAACGAGGGATATTGCGCTCCGTTCCGCTACGTCGAAAATGCCACTATTGAGAACCTCAAGGTGGCTGGCGACATCTACATGTCCAAGAAGTTCGCTGCCGGACTGGTCAGCCGTACCCTCGGAACGACGAACATCACAAACTGCATCGTCAGTACTGTCATCCATAGCAGCATTGCGGGTGACGGCACTCACGGCGGCATTGTATCCATGCCGTCCGGCACGCTGAACATGACAGGCTGCATCTATGACGGCCGTCTGTTCACCACCAATGGCACTAATTGCTGCGCCGGCCTCATAGGTTGGCATAATGGCTGTGTTATCAATTTCAGCAATTCGTTCTATATCCCCAACACCGGCATAACACCGGCTGCGGGCGAAACGGCTATCACTAACGGTGCCACCATCGTGCGTGGCAGAAACGCAGCCCAGACCTGCTACTACGCCGAGACGTTAGGCGAGACCCAAGGCACGCGAATCTATGTCAGCCCTGGGAACGATTTCTACAAAAAGATTACGGCCAATAGCCATACCTACTATCAGCTTTGTACGATCAGTAACGTTACTGATGCCTATCAGTACACGGGCGAGGACATTACCATCGTTCCAACCGTCAAGGCTGCCGACGGCACGGAGCTCGCGAATGATGCCGACTACACCTATGCTTTCAATCCTTCTCAAGTGAAAGAAAAAGGCGACTACACCCTGACCATCACTGCCAAGGGTAGCGACTGTGTTGGCTCAAAGAGCTTTTCGTTTGCCGTGACAGACATCAACCCCATGACTGCTGAATCGACCGAACTGACAACAGGTGAATATAAGGTATATGGCAACATTACTGTCAACCAACGCATCACAATCAACGGCGATGTCGTGCTGAATCTTAGTGCGGGCAACACGCTTACCGCCAAGAAAGGCATTGAACTGAGCGAGGGCAACAAACTGACCATCAACGGACCTGGCTCACTGATTATCGACGACTGCAATGACAACAAATCGGGTATTGGAGCCGTGCGTGTGGGCACCCTTGTCATCAACGGTGGCTACCTCAATGTAAAGGGTCATGCTACAGCAGCCGGATTGGGTGGCGATTATAACAACACTTCGGGTGGAAGCATCACCATCAATGGCGGCGTGGTCATTGCCGAGGGCGGAGTTTTTTCCGCAGGCATAGGCGGTGGTGTAAGCGACTCAGACCAGACTGGTTTATGCGGCGATATCGTCATCAATGGCGGTCAGGTAACTGCAGGTTCTAGCATTGGGTTCTTTGGGATTGGTATTGGACCTGGATATAGAATTCTTGGAGGACCTACTAAGAGCGGAACGCTGACCATCGGCTGGACCAACCCCAACGACTTCGTCAAAAGCATCGGTCACATTTATAGAGGAGAGACTTTTTTGAATAGCGTTACTTTTGTCGAGGGCAAACGATTCTTCATTGATGGCACACAGACCATCGCCACTGCCGCAGACATCGAAGGCAATAAGATTGTACCTGCCATGACGATTCGCATTGATGGCTATGGCGAAGGCAACGACGGTTGGGCCTTCATTGCTTCGCCAGTGGTAGGTAACATAGCGCCTACAGCGGTAGATAACCTCGTTGGAACAGAGATCTCAACAGGCGTTTACGACTTCGACCTCTACCGCTTGAATCCGACTAGTGTCATTTGGGAGAACTACCATCAGCACAACACACAGGAGGATCCTTTCATGCTCGTCAACGGCCAAGGCTACCTCTATGCCACCAAGGAAACCAAGACTTTGATGTTTTATGGTCCCTACAACACAGGCACAGAGAAGGAGATCGAGAACCTGCCTCAAGGCTTCAACCTTGTGGGCAACCCGTTCATCACCGATGCCTACATCGACAAGCCTTACTATACGCTGAACGGCGACGGCTCGGCCATCTTGACGACCACGTCCGAAGCCGCCATCGCGCCCTTCCACGGTGTCATCGTGGAAGTGAACGGAAACGAAACGGTCACTTTCAGCCGCGCCGAGCAGCAAGCTGCCGCCACTGCCAACCAAGGCCTGTTGAACATCACGGTTGCAGAGCAAAAGTCAGGCACACGCGGCGCTTCGACAGGCTCAGCGACCGCCATCGACAACGCCATTGTGCGCTTCGGCGAGGGAGAGCAGTTGGGCAAGTTCCATTTCGGCAATCCAAGCGCCAACATCTGCATCCCGCAGGGCGGAAAGGAATATGCCGTGGCCAACGTTAACGTCGGTACAGACGTTGCGCGCAACGTCTCTACAAACGAGATGCCTGTCAATTTCAAGGCCTCGAAGAATGGCGAATACACCATTTCCGTGAACCCTGAAAACGTTGAACTCGACTATCTGCACCTGATTGACAACCTGACTGGCGCGGACGTGGACTTGCTGGCCCTTCGACAGGCTCAGGGACCAGCCTCTTACACCTTCACTGCCAAGACGACGGACTATGCTTCGCGATTCCGTTTGGTGTTTTCCGCAAGCGGGGACGCTTGCGAACCCAGTGGGAATTTTGCCTTCATCAGCAATGGCAACATCATCGTCAACGGTGAGGGCACGTTGCAAGTGGTTGATGTCACGGGGCGCGTCATCGTTTGTAGGGACGCATCGCATGCGTCCGCCATTTCCACCAGCGGGATGACACCGGGCATTTATGTGCTCCGCCTCATCAACGGAAACGACGTGAAGGTGCAGAAGGTAGTGGTGAGATGAATCCGAGATTTGTAGGGCTGTCGTATTACGGCAGCCGCAATGGAACCCAAAACACGGCAGCCGCAATGGAACCCAAAACACGGCAGCCGCAATGGAACCCAAAATACGGCAGCCGCAATGGGCAACCCAAGAAATTGCCGCCACGTTGTGATAGCCCTATAAAACTGTAAATAATTGAATATTAAATAATTAAATTCATAAAGCACAATGAAAAAGACATTCCTAACCATCGCAATCATCCTCGGCGTCACGTTTTGCGCCATGGCACAACCCCAAGGCGGCGGCCTCTTCCAACGCGGATTTGTTTCCGACGAAGCAGCCGCCAACGAAGGCGCCCGCGGCGGCCTCATCAACCTGCCCGGCTCGCACGGCTCCACCGACGATGCCGACGTACCCTTGGGCGGCGGCATTGCCCTGCTCACCGGCCTTGGCGCGGCCTACCTTGTGGCCAAAAAGCGCAAAAACACCAAGCGCGGCGCCATGATGGCGCTCCTCGCCCTGCTCGCCTTCGGGCCGACGGCATGGGCGCAAAACAACTGGGACGAAGTCTACGCAATGACGCAGACCACCTCGGCAGACTGGACAGCCCTTGCAGGCTCCACTACGGGACAGACGCTCGGCAGTGCGGGTAACACGACGTACTATTACGCCAATTCGAACCTCAGTTTCACCAACAGCAACGCAGGCGGCAGCGGCCTGACCATCCGGGGCACGGTGTATCTTTACATCCCCTCCAGCACGACGCTGACCTGCACGGGAGCCAATGCCAGCGGAACCACGGGTGGCGGTGCCGGTATCGAATTGACCGAGGGCAACACGCTCTGCCTCATCGGTAGCGGTACGGTGAATGCCACGGGCGGCAATGCTGCCAACGGCGGCAATGGCGGCAATGGCAATGACGCAGAATGTACCTATGATGAGTCTATCCTCGGTGGCTCGGGCGGCAATGGCGGCAATGGCGGCGGCGGTGCCGGCGCAGGCATCGGCACACGCGGCGCGAATGGCGGCAATGGAGGAGCCGGCGGGCAACGCAACGGGTCTTACGGACAAGAGACCACACAATATGGCGTTGATGGCAATGCCGGCAGTGCCGGTAGTACTGCTGGCGCTATGGGCAATCTCTATGAGGTTACGTCCTCCGTCAATCTGTCAGCCACGGGTGGTAGCGCCGGCTCAAGCGGCACTGGTGGCAATAGAGGTCTCACCGCTTCCCAACACCCCGGCTCGAATTTATATATGGCATCTGGTGGCGGTGGCGGTGGTGCCGGCGGCTTCGGCGGTGGTGCCAGCAACATCGGAACCGGTGGCCCCGGCGGTGGTGGTGGCGGCGGCGGTGCTGCTGGTAACGTTGCCTGGGTGGTTTACTCTGGAACCGCAAATGGTTACTATCATGCAGGAGCAAAAGGCGGTAAAGGCGGTACCAACGGTGATAGCACATCGGCCCCCGACGGTACTTCTATCGAGTTGGACAATCCTAAACATGCGGATATCCAAGCGGGCGGCCTCAGACCTAATGCCAGCGACTATACGGATGACGCTGGTTGGGAGGATGGCAACGCATGGCATGACGGCGGTGCTGGCGGTGACTGTGGCTATATCAGCCTGGTACTCTGGCCTACACAGGGCGCAGGTACTGAAGAAAGTCCCTACCTCATCAGCAGCGCCGACGAATGGAACACATTTGCCGCAAACGTCAGTAATGGCAATAACTACAGCGGCAAATACATCAAGCTGAGCAACAACATCAGCGTCTCGACGATGGCGGGCAACAGCTTCAGCGGCACGTTCGACGGCAACGGCAAGACCATCACCGCCAATATCAGCGGCACGGGGACTATGGCCCTCTTCAACAGTCTCAACGGCGGCACCATCAAGAACCTGACGGTGGCAGGCTCCATCAGTGGCGGCATACACACTGCAGCCCTTTTGGTGACATTAGGAAACAGCGGCACCAACCTTATTGAGAACTGTGTCGTCACAGCCAACATCAACTGCAGCAGTTCCCACATGGGCGGCTTCTTGGCTCATGGCAACGAAAGCAACATCACCATTCGCGGTTGCGTATTCAAAGGCAAGATGACAGGTGGAAGCTCGGCCAAGGGCGTCTTCTACGGATGGGGCAACAGCCCAGGCACCGTCACCGGCTGCCTCTACATCATGGCCAACGGCCAGGACACCGATGGCCTCGATCTCGCGAAAGGCAACGGCACCGTGACCGTGACCAACTGCTACAAGACCACCAACGTAGGCTCCTACGGCACCGAGCCCCTGATTTCAGCCCAAGCCCCGTCGGGTATCGGCAACCTCGAGCAGGACTACAGCATCTTAAAGGTCTTCCAGAACGGCCTGCAGTACGACGGCAAGTACTACTACGCCCCTGCCACCAGCAATGGCAGTTTCACGGAGAACGACCCCTACATCATCAACAGCTCAGACGACTGGAACGACTTTGTCCGCAATGTCAGTATCGGGCATAGCTACAGCGGTCAGTACGTGAAGCTGGCCAGTAACATCACTTTCAATACGATGGCGATGGTGGGCGGCTTCACCCAAATAGGCGAGAGTTACCAGCCCTTCAGCGGCACGTTCGACGGCGACGGCCACACGTTAACCTTCTATGGGGGCTCCAATAGCCGCTTCATCGCACCGTTCAAGTGCGTCAGCGAAGCCACCATCAAGAACCTGCACACGGAAGGCACCATCAGCGGCACGTACGACGTCTCCGGCAAGCTGCTGGCAGGCATCGTGGGCGTGAGCTATGGCAGCACGACCATCACCGGCTGTCGCAGCAGCGTAAAGCTCACCGACTACGCCGAAGATGGAACACTCGCTGGCATTGTGGGCGGAATGGCTGGCGGCAGCCTCACCATCAGCGGCTGCGTGTTCGATGGCTCGATGGCGAGAAACACAGGCAAACACCCCGCCCACTGCGTCGGCATCGCGGGCTATGAATACGCTGCCACCACCGCCATCAGCAACACCCTCTTTGCACCCTCCGAGCTGACCGTCTCCATCATAGACGACGGCTACACGAATACCTTCACCAACGACGGCGACGCCACCATCACCAACTGCTACTACACCCGAACCCTCGGCACCGAGCAGGGCATCGGGGCCATCTCCACAACCCAGGCCCCGCAGGGTATCGGCAACCTCTTGCAGGACTACGGCATGGTGACGGCCTACGAGCACGGCCTGCTGTTCGGCGGCAAGTACTACTTCGCCCCTGCCACCAGCGCTGGCACCGGCACGGAGGGCGACCCCTACATCATCAGCAACAGTGACCAATGGCTGACTTTTGTCGCATGGGTCAACGGCGGCGAGAGTTTTAGCGCCGAGAGTTTCAGCGGCAAGTACGTGCGGCTGACCCAGGACATCAGCATCTCTACCCCGGTAGGCTCTCGCGTGAGCGACAGCGACAACAAGCCTTTCAGCGGCACCTTCCTCGGTGACGGCCACACCATCACCGTCACACTTACTGACGACGGCAAGCAGGGCCTTGCCCCCTTCCGCTACATCGACGGCGCCACCATCAAGAACCTGAAAGTGGCGGGTACCATCGCCTCCTCCCAGTATCACTCGGCGGGAGTCGTGGGCTTCGCCTCCGGCACCAACACCATAGAGGGCTGCGTCGTCACCGCCACGCTCAACATCAGCAGCGACTACGCCGGCGGCATCATCGGCCACGGACTGACCTCCACTACCACCATCACGGGCTGCGTCTTCGCTGGCACCATCAACGGTGTGGACGGCAACCACGGAAACATCGGCGGCATCTGGGGCTGGAGCGACAACGCTACGCCCACCCTCGTGAACTGCTTGGAGGCCGGCACCTACACCAACATCGCCTCCATGCACCCCATGGGCTTGCAGAGCGACAGAGGCAACATCACCAACTGCTACTATGTGAACCCGCAGATAGGCTTGCCCACCAATGCCTGCACTGTCAGTGGCGCCACGCAGGCCTACGCCTTTGCTTCCGCCCCCGCCAACCTCGGCAGCCTCGTGCAGGACTACGGCATGGTGAAGGCATACGCCAATGGCATCCTCTACAATGGCATATACTATGTGGCTTTGCCGGGCAGCATCAGCCTCACCGTGCAAGGCTATGGCAATAGCACCGAAAGCGACCACTGGGCGTTCATCGCCTCGCCCGTCGCCGAAAGCATCGATGCCACGACCGTCGGAAACATCTTCAGCGCAACGGAATACGACCTTTACCGCTTCAACCCAAGCGTGGATTTGGAATGGGAAAACTGGAAAAAGGAAGGAAGCGACCACTACCATTTCAACCTTGAGAACGGCCGAGGCTACCTCTATGCCACCAAGGAAACGAAGACCTTGGTCTTCAGCGGCTCGTTCAACATGAATGACACAAAGACCATCGAAAGCCTGCCCGCCGGCTTCAACCTCGTGGGCAACCCCTTCATAGTGGACGCCTACGTCAGCAAGCCTTACTATACGCTGAACGAAGACGGCTCGGTCATCCTGTCGACCACCTCACAAGCCGCCATCGCACCTTGCCACGGCGTTATCGTGGAAGTGGACGGAAACGAAAGCGTCACCTTCAGCAAGACGGCTCCCGCCGCCACTGCCAACCAAGGCATGTTGAACATCACGGTTTCGGAGCAAAAGTCAGGCACACGCGGCGCTTCGACAGGCTCAGCGACCGCCATCGACAACGCCATCGTGCGCTTCGGCGAGGGAGAGCAGTTGGGCAAGTTCCACTTCGGCAATCCAAGCGCCAACATCTGCATCCCGCAGGGCGGAAAGGAATATGCTGTGGCCAACGTTAACGTCGGTACAGACGTTGCGCGCAACGTCTCTACAAACGAGATGCCTGTCAATTTCAAGGCCACGAAGGATGGCGAATACACCATTTCCTTCAATCCTGAGAACGTGGAATTCGACTATCTGCACCTGATTGACAACCTCACTGGATCGGACGTGGACTTGCTGGCCCTTCGACAGGCTCAGGGACCAGCCTCTTACACCTTCACTGCCAAGACGACGGACTATGCTTCGCGATTCCGTTTGGTGTTTTCCGCAAGCGGGGACGCTTGCGAACCCAGTGGGAATTTTGCCTTCATCAGCAATGGCAACATCATCGTCAACGGTGAGGGAACATTGCAAGTGGTTGATGTCACGGGGCGTGTTGTGCGTTGTTCAGACGGTGTGCACACCGTCTCTACCAACGGGATGACACCGGGCATGTATGTCCTTCGTTTGATAGAGGGAAACAATGTCAGAATCCAAAAGATAGTGATTGAATGATGAACACACTCTTTTTTTTCATAATTTTGCACGCGCAAAAAGAAGAGACCTTTCGTCCCGAAAACGTAAATAATACAAAATGAAGAAAATATGAACAAACAGTACCTTTTGCTATGCTCAGCGCTACTATTAGGCTGTGGCTTAATGGTTTCCTGTGGTGGAAACCAAACACAAACTGAGATGCCCATGGTGAAATACGAGACCAAGGTGCTTCAACCTGAGACTGAAGTTTATAACATGACCTTCCCGGCAACGACCGTCGGCACCATGGAAATCAAGGTGTATCCGCAGGTTGAAGGCATTGTCACGCAGAAGAACTTCAGCTCGGGAACCATCGTCCAGAAAGGACAGACACTCTATGTGATTGACCCGACCCAGTATCAACTCAACGTGCAATCGGCTGAGGCCAACCTGAAAGTGGCGAGAGCCAGTTTGGAGACCACGAGATTGCAGTATGAGTCGAACCAGAAGCTGCATGAAAAAGGGATCATCAGCGATTACGTGCTCAACACCAGCCTCAATGCCTACAACTCGGCACAAGCCACCGTTTCGCAGGCACAGGCGCAACTCAACATTGCACGAACCAACTTGGGCTACTGTACGGTCAAGTCGCCAGTGACGGGCTTCGTCGCCGGCAACGAATTCGATGTGGGCGACATGGTTTCCAGGGCCAAGCATGTGTGTACCGTGAGCGATATCAGTAAGGTAACAGCCAGTTTCTCCCTAACGGAAACCGACTTGCTGGACTTGGTCAGGGCGTATCATTTGATTTCGGGCAAAAACGGCATGGAAGGTCCCAACGGATCCCTCGTCAGCGATGTGTTGCCCAAGGTGAAGCTCAAGCTGAAAGACGGCACTATTTATGAACATGAAGGCAGGATATCCATGATTAGCGCAATCGTCAACCAAAACACGGGTACGGCGGCATGCGAAGCCAGCTTTGAGAATCCCGACGGCGTGCTTCGTTCGGGCTTGTCGGCCAATGTCATCATTCCGACTGCGGTCGACAGTGTGCTGAGCGTGCCCCAAACGGCCGCCGTGCGCCTGCAAGACAAGATGATGTTCTACCGCGTCAAGCAGGACGGGACGGTGGAAGGCATCATCTGCAAGGAAGTGTATTCTTCGAACGATGGAACGGAGTATTACATTCTTGA
>Ga0247609_10000954_pt1 | contig 36693 bp, 50 predicted proteins | sample 172DNAGHGlowgp2_FD_193487 | JGI IMG/M metagenome (GOLD analysis project Ga0247609, IMG submission 193487) | Sheep rumen microbial communities from Palmerston North, Manawatu-Wanganui, New Zealand - 1728 DNA GHGlow gp2 | ecosystem: Host-associated > Mammals > Digestive system > Stomach > Rumen ... | reverse complement strand
TTAATCTTTTTCAATGTTGTATAATCGCAAAAACGAATTGTACACATTTCTAAAATGAATCGTACAATTTTTCCCAAAAGTGGGCGCGTCGGATTTTCCCCGGTGCGCCCACTTCGCTTATAAGCCCTCTTTCCTGTCGAATGTGGCGTATTTGCCCTGCTGCTTTATCTCGCGTTTAAGACCTATTCGAAGGCTGCTTAAACAGCGTTCAAGCGTTCGACAAAGGGCTGGGATTATGTCACGCTCGTAGAATTGTCGCGGCTTGACGGTGTGGTCTATTTTGACGATTTCCTGCTCACAGATATTGCCCGTGTCAAGGCCATCATCAGCCCAGAACCATGTCGCGGCGGTCACGGCTTCATTCCTTTTGTAAGCCCACTTGATGGATGCCGCACCGCGTCCATACGGCAGCGGTGACGGATGAAAGATGAGCGTGCCTAAGCGAGGCTCCTTGATTACATCTGTTGGGATCTTCTCCGTCAGCAACGGCGCGATGTTCAGGTCTATCTCCATGTCCGGCAGATACTCCATCGAATCATGGAACACCGTGCAGCCGCATCTTTCCACGACCTCCTTCGCGGCAATATACGCCTGCGTTGTGGTCTGTCCTAATATCCTCACTAACATAGTTCCTGGTCTCCTATATATTCAAACCCTTGTACCGCCCTGAAATGGCCGCCAAAGCCACCGCTCCCGTGTTTCATGCCGCCATTGATTGCCGACCGGCTGAGCGTCTTGATGGACTTGCTTTTGTCGGCGAACTTCAGGGCACCACTGACTTGCACCCATTTGGGCGACTTCCTGAGCGCACGGCAGAGTTGCGGATGCGAGGTGTGGAACAACGTGGTGTATTTGCGCCCACACCGTCCCTGGCCCTCAAGATGAAGCCTGCAAACCTCATTCAGGAAGGCCGTGCCTACACCAATGCCCTGCCACTCCGGCATGACCACGAGGCGCGTGGCCCGATAGTGGCCGCCCTGAAACATCGGGCAAACGGCGAGGTGTGCAACAGGCTCGTCACCGGCAAAGCAGATGAAATACTGGGCCGCGATGGGCATGGGCAAATCTAAATAGTAATGTGGCTTAAAATAACTCCATTTTGTTCCCGGAACTCTGTAAATTGAGAGTTCGATTTGTGGCCTTTGCCGAAGGCAGTCGCGGGTGTAGAACCGCGCCTCGTTTGTGTTGTACACCCAGTCGGGCTGCAACCATTCAATCACATCGAAGTGCGGAGTAAGAAGGACGATTTTGCCTTTTCCACGCCGCCAACTCTTCGCAAAGGCCGCCGCGCCTATCTTGGCAATCTGGCGGTCAATTACGCTGGTAAACTCGTCCACCACGGCGATTTCGGGCTTGTCACAAACGAGACGGGCGAGACCGGCCCTGAACTGTTCGCCATTTGAAAGCACCTTGAACGGTCGCAGCCATGCCGGTACATCGCCAAGGCCGACGGCTGACAATGCGCCCGTCACCGCGTCAAAGTCACCGTCGGGACAAATGTCGTCGATGATGGGACGGTCTTCATGCCATCCAGCATAAAGGTCATAGAGCGGGACACCGGGGAACATCGCCTTTCCGATGCTGCTTTTCCCGCTTCCCGACCTCCCGACGATGAGGCCAATTTGCCAGTCTATGTTCTCGATGGGCAGTTCTGCCGTGTGCTGCCATTGGTAGCCCGTTTCGGCATTAAAGAGGGATTTCACGCGTTCTGCCCTGTAGCTGGTGAAGTCCTCACAGGTGTGGTTGATTTCGATTCTCATACCGTTACAACTTTAAGTTTTAGACCAAGGTTCAATTCCTTCAGACGATTGAACGTGTCGATCTGGTTCTGCTCGTCTGTGCACATTACCACAATGCCGTATTGCGGGTGGTAGGTGTAGCTTTTCTTCTTGTTTTCCATCTTTGTATGTATTAGGTTGTCTTTTTTTGTCTATTTTTGCGGTCTCCTACATTTACAAAAATAAGGTGCCACAACACCGAGAGGCATACGGCCTCTGCCGTGGTGTTGTGGCACCTTTGTCATTGTCGGGGGTAGGAGCCCGGCTTTGGAGGCGGGGGCCTTTTCTATGGCCCCAGCAAATTACTTGGTTGCAGACGATGTGGCGGGCACTATACTGTGGTTTGCATAGTGAGCCGCCACATTTTTGTTTTCTGGTTCGGGAACGATAAAAGAGTCGCCCGGACGAGGTTGGTAGGTGGGTGCCTTGCCGTTGAGTGCGGCAATGTCAAATGCAGAATTTGCACTACCGCAATATTGCACGGCAATATCCCACAAGGTCTGCCTTCTTTGTGCTATGACTGTTCTCATGTCGTTTGACTATTGTTCACAGACAATGACGTTTGTGTCAACGGGAATGGTAATATATGGGTCTTCGGCCATATACATCATGCCCGTGAGGCTAACCAGCAGCGGGGCACCTCCAGTGTGCGCCTCAACGGAAAGGCCGCCTTCGCCTGTGACACATAATTTGAGGTCGGAATCCGAGGTGTTATGGTGGAGAGTTGCCCAACCTCCAAGTGGACGAGGCAATCCCAATGTGACAGGAGTCGATTCGACTTGTGAGAACACAGCACCACGAAGAATGACCATTCTACCGATTCGCTTGAAACTGACATCAAGAGGGTCAACACCGTATATCGTATTCCATTCGCTTTCACTGTCGGTGGTGCAGAGTTTAATGTCGTCGAACAATGTCCGTGCACCAGGAAGAATATGTACTCCCGTGGTAAATGATCCAAAGCGTTCCACTACCTTTGGCAGGATGTAATCGTCTTGCCAAACATCGCTGACGGATTCTGTAGTAAGGTCAGCCTTAATGAAGTTGCGCGCTCCATCTTGGTCGTAGTAAATTACCTTTTCAAGATGTACGGCAGGGGCTGTGAACGATGATATTTTGGTAGGCTCTAACGCGCGAACAGGCAGCATTTCACCAGCCCACCAAAACCAGCCTGAAGTCATGGAGATAATTTCCTCGGTTTTCGTCACCTTGCATCCTGTGATAGGCATGAAATAGCGTGATGGGATCTTGAGTTCATTGACGAGAGCCATTATTGGTTCGGTGAAAGCATTTTGAATCCAATCGAGGTCGGCCTGCCAAAGGGGCATTCGGCCTGTGTTGTTTGTTTTAAGTTTTTTCATCGCTTATTGGTGTTTTTTATGTTTTAATCATTCCGTGTCTTGAATCACAACATAATGCTTTCCAGCAATTTTGTATGTGTCAACGATTTCTTTCAGTGCCACATCGCCGCCGTTGTTGTAGTAGCGTGTTTTCATTGTGCTTGTGGGCGCATCTGGGTCAAGTGGCGGAGTAAGATGAACCTCAAAGCCGATGGTGTCGGCCCTACAGGTGCGGTCGTGGAGTATGCTGTAATGCTTAGGTTCCTCTTCAGGGTCGTGTTGCTGCATATCCCAATAAATCTTTCCGTCTTGGTCGTAGTGAATGGATTCTTGTTCTATCCAGTTTCCATTTGGTGAAATATAGAATTCCTCAACTGGCGATTGGTCGGTGAGATATATGACCGGTGCTGACATGTTGTAAGTGGACAGCATGAGCCTGTTAATGATGTTTTCGAGAAGACGCACCTGACCGTTGTATTGTAAGCGGCGACGTTTCGTGCTGCTGAATGTATTATAGTCGGTGTTGATGAGTGAGAAGGGCTTGATTATTCTCGTCATAAGGTACACAAGTGTTCTGTTCGCACTATTGCGCAGGACGGGCGGGATGAGCTGGTCGACCAGGTTGTTGATACTGGCTGTAGGCGTGGACAGTATTTGTGTGTTAGGTATGGCCATAGTGTTAAAGGTTGAGGTTAGTGATGTCTTCGAACTGAAGGTCTTGTATAATAAAATGGCCGCCGTGACTACGGAAGTTTTGAACAAAACTGCTAAAGTCGTGACTGCTATGGTCGTCTTGACAATGGATGGTGCCTTCGGATATGGTAACGTCACGCACTCCCGGAACAGCCTGAACCGCGTCGATGAGTTTTGTCTTGTTAAACATTCCACCGTATGCAATGCCGTCAAGATAGCGGGTAACGGCATCCGAAACACTTTCGGTGTTGCCGCTAATTGGATCCATGTCTTCATTAAGCACCATGGGGTCTCGCCAAATGTTAAGTGTGAGTTCTATTTGGTCGGGAGGATAACTGTAGACATAAGCGGAAGTGCCCGCGAACTTGATGAGACCCACATACTCTCTCAAAGCGTCAAGTTCCGTGGGGCTGAGAGCTTCAAAACTCGTTCCTTTGTTGACCTTTACAACAATACCATTGTCGATTTCAAAAACAGCACAGTGCGTAATGATGAGTGCATTGTCGTCATCGAGAGCCTCTTGTTCGTAGGCAGCGTTTTCGTCGAGTTCGTAACCGTATCGAAACTGCATGACTTTGTTCCAGTACCAACTGACGCTGCCAGGAAAGGCGGCGGCGATGCGCTCCTCTACCTCGGCACGGAACCGTTCGTGGAGCCATTCGATGGTACGAGCGGCCATGGCCACGATGTAGATGATAAGATTGAGAATGGAGACGGACGAAACTTGTCTGTCCCATTCCTCGTTTTGGTTGAGGCCAAAGGCCGTGCGTAGGTTGTTGTCGTTGAGCACGGCATCCGTCATTTCCTTTTTGATTTCTTCAATTGTTCTCATAGTCAGCGTCTATTTCTATGTTTTCTTCGTTGATTTTGATTCCACTTACCTTCATACCTTCGCGGATGAGCTGTTCTCTGATTTCTCGTTTCCAACTGTCCGCGTCCTCGTCATTGGTGATGTCTTCAATGCCGCAACCCACCATAGGCCGTTCCTTCCACTCGCCCTTTTGGGAGACAAGGATGAGAGCCTGGTTCTGGAGGGTTACATCACCAACCACAAGGTCGTGCCTGATTGTATCCGTCATCAGGCCGTAGTTCTCGTCTATTTGCAAGTCAATGTTCTTCATCAGTGCTTCACTTTGTCGTTCTCCATATTCTTGAAGTTTATCGTTTTTCCGGCCATCGCTCCTTCAAAAGCCAACGCTCCCGCTTCGCCGCTGGCGGCGGTTGAAATTCCCACGCCATTTAAGCCTGTGCTTATTGCGCTCTTTAATGCAGACAAATAGTTTTTGATGGAATTTAGGTTGTCCTTCAGTTCCTGAAGCTTCACCAATCCGTCATGGTCTCCTCCGTTGAATGTAACAGTGCCGTCACAGTCAATGTTGGTATCGCCTTTGCAGTTGATGTTGATGTCGCTGCCGGTCTCAATGTCGATAGCCTCGATTTGGCTGTAGCCTATCACCTCGGTCTCGCGCAGTTCACCGCTCAGATCGATGATGGTGACATAGCTGTCCTTTGCGGGCTTAATGAGCAGCTTAGAGCTTTCACCGTTCACCACCGAGCGCAAACGCACATCGGTCAACTTCAGATCGCCAACAATGATAGTACAGGTTTCGTCGCCCACGCTTTCAACCTTGCCGGTGAGCAGCAGCGGGGTCTTCTGGCCCATCATGGCGCGGATTTTGTTTCGTATTTCGGTGTAGTTGTCCATGTGTCAGTTTTTTGCTATTTTTGCGGCATGAAGAGGTTGTTTCTTATAGCGGCTTTGGTGTGGACGGAGGTCTTCGGCTTCGCCCAGGACAGACCCGTGTTCCATCTTCAGGACGAGACCATCACCATCGTGACAGACCACGGGGCCAATATTTCGGCGAGTGTCACACGGAGTGTTTATGGGAAAGTGCGTATCGTCGGCCCTAACGAGCACGCCGATGTGCGCGTGTGGTTCAGCAACTGGGGCGAGGCTCACAACTTCAATGTCCGTGTGGTCGACCGTGCTCCCAAGGAAGGTGAGTGGCAGTTTGTGACCAGGAAGGGCGAAGAGGACTACACCATTCGTCTCACTGATTGGCTCGATGCCGATGTGTTCGTGCTCGTTACTGAAGGCTATGACCCACAGGCCAAAAAGTATGTTCAAAAGAAGAAATAGCGTTTTCATTTGCTGAGCCACCTCCCAAGGCTTACTGTTCTTTTCCCTCCATCTTTTGAGAAACTAATTTCCGTTCCCGTCACATAATACACGCCTTCCTTGTTCGGGTAGTCGGCATCACGAAGGCGAACCGCATCACCCGGTTCGACAAATGGCACCAGCCAACCCGTGAATGAGCCTTCGTATCCATCGTAACACCAAAGGTTATACTCGTTCTCGGCTATTTTCTTAGCCTCGGCTTTCGTCATGCCGTGACCGACACGCTTGATGTTCTTGCCACCTTCGGCTCCGTATTTCACCTCGGATTTCTTGCCTTCGGCATCGGTCAGTTCCACCGTCACTTCCACCTTCTTATCACTCGCCTTTCGGTACTTCAGGTTAGACGACTCGATGTTGCGCTCAAAGTCGAATGCCACGGTTCGACCCGACGCTTGGGCATATTGGGGCTGCACATGCAGCGTCTGCCCGTCGAACCAGATATTGGCCTTCGTCTCATCCTGAACCTTCTTTAGCACATCGCGGGCGGTGGCGTGGTAGAAGGTGAACTTTTCCCATGTGAAGTCGAACTCGGTCTGCACGGTGATTGCCGGATCAACCTGCTTCACCACCTTTTCCAGCAATGCCTTCATGGTGACGCTCTTGAGTTCCACATCGGAAACTTTTTTGTCGAAGAGGTAAATCGCATCCTCGCATTCCAAGGTCAGGTTGCCGCCGTCCGTGTTGATGGCTTTCAAATAGCCTTTGAACTCTGTTTGAAGGCGGTCGTCATAGCCGAGTTGTATGGTCACGGCGTCTCCCACTTTCAGTTTGTCCTCTATTTCGATGGTCTTACCCTCCACCATGGCGGGCAAGGTGATGGTGGCTGTGTCGGAGAGCTGCTCCACGGAGTGCTTCACCTTCACCGCGTCAACCATCTTCAGGCGGTAGTTTCCAATCCTTATGTCGAAATCCATCCTAAACATCACAGCTCCTCCAATAGTTCGTAGCTCGTGTCGCTGAGGGCAGTAATGGTGAACTGCTGGTTGAGTTCGCCTTCTGTAAAGGGCAACTGAAGCTGTTTCACGGCTATCCGCGTAATGTCGTATTGCTCGTTGAGCGGAGGGCAGGTTATTTCAAGCGACTGGCGTTTTTCACTAATCAAGCCCAGCAGCCTTACGGACTGCCACAGTTCCTCCTTGGTCTTGGCGATAATGATTCCAGTGATGGTGATATCCCAGTCGCCAACTGCCCAGCTCTCTTTGATGGTACCATCCTTTTTCGGCTTGGCGACACTACGGCACACAATATTGTTGGCACGGCTAACGGCAATAAGCGGGTCAGCATCCAAATTCACATCCAGTCCGTCACCTTTCAGGGTGACTGGGGAATAGTAATCGGCAAAGCCAAAGTTTCCCATGCCGTTGGGCATCGGCCTGGTCTCGGCTATTGCACGTCTCACTAAATTCAGTCCAGCTACAAACATATCTTATCCGGCTGTTGCTTCGGCCATGCCGAGGATGCGCGAGAGCATCGCGGCCAGCCTTTGTTCCATATCCTGTTCGTTTTCTTCGTACCCTCCGTTGAAGACGATGCTTTCCACCATCTTGCCGAGGTTGATGTTCACCGTGGTGTTGCGGGTTCCGCCAGTGGCGGTGGCTTGTGCGCTCTTCGAAGCCGCAGTTGAGGCATCGCCTGTCGAGGTGGCATTCAGGCCCCCATTCACGGACGAAAGCAAAGCCCCCATCGTTGATGTGCCATTGCTTTCCTCTTTTCCGTCCTTCTTCAGCTTTACTTGCCAAATGTCGATGTTTCGGCGGGCTTCCGCAAGTTCGTCTATCTTGCCCTGGGCCTCGGCGATGGCCTTGGCCCTCTCGTCGCGTTGGTCTCTGAGTTTGTTAAGGCCCTCGGCGGCACCTTCCCCGTCCCACAGGGATTGGACTTTGTACCATCCTTCCATGATGGTTTCAAATCCCGACATGAAGAAGTCCTCAATTTCAAGCCACTTCTTGTGAAGCCAGGCACCACACTGTTGAAAGGTCAGCTTCAGGTATTCCATCGTGTTGTTCCAGGTCTCACCCCAACCCTCCGTGTGCCTTACCACGGCGACAATTATGCCTATCAACGCGGCAATGGCCATGATGATTACCCCGATAGGATTGGCCGTCATGATAACATTGAGGACGGCTTGCGCTGCTGACCACAGTTTGACCACTGCAATGACTGCGCCTATAACGCCAACCACATCAAGCACAATAGGAATCACGGCTTTGATGGTGTCCATTGATGCCTCGGCTTTTTCGATGACGGTGGTTATCACGCTCAGAACCTTTTCCCGGATAGGTAGCAACACCTCCTGAATTTGGATCCAAAGTGCCCCGATGCGTTCCTGTATGTCGCCGATTTCGTTGGCCACCTGTTTTTGTCGGCCTTCAGGCGTTGCCGCGAGTGCCTCGTTCATGTCTCCGACACTTTGGGTGATGACTTCCGCAAGGGTAGCCACCTTTTCCTCCTCGGTGCCGTATTTCAGAATCTTCTCCTGCGCTTCATCGAACTTGTATCCGTAACGGCTCAATGCTCCGACCTGACCTTCCATAACCTTGCCCATCATGCTTCCGATGGTCACGGCTTGCTCCTGTGTGGCGTTCAGTCCGTATTGTTGTGCCAGCATGTCGTTCATCACGGGGATGAGTTGCTTCAGGCTATCCGTTTTCTCAAGATATGTACCCAGTTCCTGGGCACCTGCCAGTTGCACCTCGTCACCAATCACGCCAAGCTGCTGTTGGGCTGCTGTGAGTTCCTTTATGGCGGCCATCTCATCCGCACCTGCGTTCATCGTGTTCCGCATCACCTGCGCCAGCTTGGTTTCCGCCTCCTGTTGGGCTTGGTTGGCTTGCTCGCAAGCCTGCATCGATGATGTCACACGGCCTATCACATTGGAAACGAGGCCAATTATATTGTTCAACTTAAACGCGGCGTTGCCAAGGCTGTCAAACACTGAACCGACCTTGTTCGCGGAGGTCAAAAGTTGATCCATTCCCTCCTCAAGACGGGCAACGCCATCCACCGCATTGCCGTCGAGATTGATTGTGAATTTTACGACTTGTGCCATTTACTTACCTTTTAATGATTTGGATTCCTGTTTTCTCACCCATTCAAGCTCACGCACACGCATGGCCCACTCTTCGTCGCTGAGATCTTCAGGGTTTGCTATATGGAAATAGTATCGCAGTTGTGCGTCACTTTTCCGAAAGCCTTGTCCTTTTCCCTCTCCGATCTCGGCGACGGTCAGAGCTTTTTTATTTCTGCCTCCTTCACCTCGATGAGTTTGGCAATGGCCCCGGAAATGCCCAGGAACTTCGAGTCGTCCGTCCTGATGCTTTCGTCGCCGCCAAGCCAGCAGTCGTTAAGAATGACTTCGTTGAAGTTGAGCGGATTGTTCTTTGAAGCAAAGGATGCATATCCAAGAGCCTTACGCGAGGGCTTCTTCAGATAGCAGATGCCGCCGTCGACGGTGACGGCAAAAATGTCGCCGTACTGTTTCTTCCAGGCCTCGATTTGTTTTGGTGTGGCCTGTCCCACCAAGGTCTTTTCTTCTTTTTCCATGTCGTTTGATTTTGTTTTGAAATAAGCCCCGCCCGTCCGACATGGAAGAATCGTCGGTGGACGGGGCCGTTGGTTTTTATCCATTCAATTCGCGTAGGAAGATGAACGGGAGCGTGTGTTCGCTGTGGTCGTCGCCCTGTTTCATTCCTTCTGGCTCTTCAGTGAACTCTACACCGAGCAACTTCTTTGTGTGCATCACATCACCCTGATCGGGGTTGCCGTAGCAAATTGTCATATCCACCCTAAGGTCAAGGATGCTTCCTGTTGGGCTTTCTGCCTGCAATGCGAGCAGTTCACTCATGTTCAGGGCCAATTCACCGTCATGGCTCTTGTTGCCTTTCTGGACGGCGTATGGCTCATTGCCCTTGCCATAGATGGGGTTCTTGCTCTGCTTGTTCTTGTAATTCACGGCAATAAAGCCTACAAGCATGCGAGTGCCGATGAGAATGGAAATGTCTGCCCATTCGTATTCTCTTGAATTAAACATGATACCTCCTTTCTTTTAATGGTTAAGGGTTTGGAAGCCAAGGTCGACTTCGATATACTTGGCGTAGCCGTATGGACGGATACGCAATGATGCCTCCAGTCTCGAAGTGGCCACGATGTTCTGTTCAGGGTTCACATAGGCAACCACGCCGGTGTCATTTGGATCCTGCGGGTCGTTGCCCAGGTTGCCGACGCTGGTCATCTGGTTGATGATGGCACTCTCCATCACCGTCTCCATATTCTTGCAGACTGCCGGGGCAATCTTGCCGTCGGCTGTGAGGGCGATTTCGTCGCTCACCTGCTCCAGCATGGAGAGGTAGGCGATACGATAGGCCTTGTCGATGGTACGGCGGCGCGGGATGAGACAGTAGTCGTCGGTGGGGCCGGTAGCGATGCTGTCGTCACTCCAGAAGTAGCCGCCCTTGCCGACGAAGGTACGCGGGCAAATGAAGCCCTTGCCGTGGATGACATCGGGGCTGCCACTTTCGGCCACTGAGTTTTTGATGTACATGGTGGTTGCCACCATTGCGCCGTCCTTCACTCTGGCAATAGAGCGTTGCACCGGGATGCGGGCGATGCGTCCGGCTAAAAGGCCAACGGCAGCACCCGTTGAGCCAGTCTTGGTATCACCGATGACAACGGCCACGCGATTGGCGGTGAGTGCGTTGAGAGCGGGCAGACTGGCGGCGGTACCGCTGTAATGACGGCCTTCAAGCAACACCAACAATGGAGCCTTCAAGTCTTCAGCAGCGGCCACAGCCAAAGCCTGGGCGTTTGTGATTGCGGACTCCACCTTTGCGTCAATGGCGTGGGTGACGGCGGGCGTGTAGTTGTTCGCGTCGGTCACCTTCACAATCAGAGTGCGGATCTCACCTGCGGCATATTCCAACAGCGGCCAGGCATGGGCGTTGGTCTTCAGGACAAGGTTCTCAACAGTGACGCTCGTGGCCGCACCACGCAGATAGAGCTTTGTGCCCTTCGGTGCTTCGTCATAGAACTCCTTCACGCATTTGTACACGTTTGCGTTTGGCCCGGTCGAGGAAGCGTTGATGCCGAGATCCTCAAGCCCTTTCAGTGAAGTGATGAGATAGTTGGTGCCCAGGGCAAACGTGGTCGACACGGCCTCTGCATTGCAGATAAGGCCAGTGCAACCGTCGTCCATGGCAGCCGAACCTCCTATGGCACCGTTGGCGAAATTGATTCTTACATAGGGTAATGGCATTTCAATGTGTTTTTAATGTTATTTCAAAAAGCTTTTAATCAGTATGTAAACCACAATCAGGAGCATCAGTGCGAGGGCGACGGCCCAACCGGCACTGCTGCCTTTTGTGGGAACCTGCACCACCTTCTCGACATCATTCGTTTCGTGGACAGTGTCTGTGGTGTGTTTGAACACCGTGTCATGGATCACGCTGTCGCGCCACGAGGTACGCCATCGGGTTATCACGACCGTGTCGCCGACATAGACAAACACGCTGTCATGCACATATTCCGTGTTGGTAGTGCTTGACACCGTGGAGTTTGTTTCCGTGCGCGTCTCACTTCTTCGCTCCACACTCGTCGTCTGACTGCTTCTGCAACTCGAAAGGCATAGAGCAAGAGCGATAATCAAGACTAATTTCTTATTCGTCGACTTCATCGTTTTCGTTGTATTGTGGATTAGGTTTACCGTCTTTTTCAGAAGTGCCTACAATAAGGCTCGTCTTTCCGTGCCTTACCTTGGCGTTAGTTCCATTCTTTATGGCAAGCCAGACAGTCCAGAGGGCGGCAAAGCCAAACAATTCACCCACTCCAGTTAATACCGATCCATCAATAACACCTGTGGGTGGCACACAAAATCCAGCCACAATCAGCGCGATGCTAATACATAGGCACACCCAAAATGGGACATTGCGCAGGGTTGCTCTTTTGATTAGTTCGGTCATATCCCATACTCCTTTCTCACATCAAAGCAGGGGCAGGCCTTCGCCACCCCTGGCAGGTCGCGGTGTCCGACCACCTCGGCCCACGGGAAACGCTTGTGGAAATCCTCCACATACGCCTTCAAAGCGGCCTTCTGCGCCGATGTGCGCGTGTCGGCTGGGTGTCCGTTGGTATCCAGTCCGCCAACATACACAATGTGCCGGCTTGTACTGTTGTAGCCTTTTGCCCCATTGGTGACTTCCCAGCCGTCCACATACGCATCTTCGTTGTTCGCCACAAGGCGTTCCACCTTGCCGTCAAGGTGCACCATGTCCGTATAGCCGACTTGTCTCCATCCCCTCCCTATGGGCGGGGCCGCAGTGTGCCAGCGACGGATGTCGGCGGCTGTCACCTCCCGACCTTCGAATGTGGCGGTGCAGTGGATGACAAGTCGTGCTATACGGTTTTTTGCCATGGCTTCAGTGTTTATTCGGTCGTCAGTTTGCTTTCGTTTTACTTACGATGCGTGGTATTCCTGGATCAGGCCAAGCACACCCTTTGCATCGCCTCGGCTGCGGCGGCCTCCCATGCGGTTCAGGAAGCTGTACACATCGCCGTAGTAGGTCGGGTCGCCCTCGTTCTCGAACATCTTGGTCTCGCCCAAGGCACGGCGCACCATGCTCTTTTGCCAGAACAAGCCGTAGGCGCAGGCCTGCGTTGCGGCTGCCTTTTCGCCTGCATCAATATCCTCGTAGTCCTCAGGAGTATAGGTCAGGTCATTGCCCGATGTCCATTCAAAATAAGGCTTGCCCGTCACCTGCGTCAGCGTGCTGTTCGATGCCAGCAACGCAGTCTGTCTCTCGATGATGGTGAAGCCCTCCAGTTTCTCAAGGGAGCCGTTCACGGGATTATACACAGCCGTCATCAGGTTCTCGTTCGTTGCGTTGCGCACGTCGTTGCACAGCTGGTTGTACATCTCGGTCGGCAGCAGCACGTAGCGGTCTTCTTTCGGGATGCCCCATTTATTGAACACAGCCTTCGCCTTCACAAAATCGTCCACACATACCCCCGTGCGCAGGTTGCTCCCGTGGATGGTGTAGTCGGAACTCTTCGTCTTGCTGGCCTTGATGAAGTACTTGGGTCTCCAGGTGTAAAGCATCGAGTCAGCAATCACCTGACGCAGGTAGCTCATGTCCTCCGTCATGCACGAGTTCATCTTGTCGTAGCTCAACTGTACCTTGTCGGCATCCGGGATGAAGCGCGGGTCGGTCGTGAACTCGTCCAATGCGTAGGTCACATCCACATCCGAGCGTCTCGTTATCGTGGCCGGAAGCTGGGTACGGTTGCGTTTCACTTTCGACGGTGCGCCTGCCTGTGGCACATGTACCACCTTGCCTTGAATCACATACTGCGACTCGTCGACGGACTGAAGGAGGAACTCGTTATTCTTGAACAGGTTCTCCACGATGTAGTCCGTCCAGATCTCAGGCACCACGCTCATGCCGAGCGAACCAGCCGGAACCTTAACCAATGCCGACGCGCCCAGTACGGCCACGCCAGCCCCTGCACCGAAGGCGGTGCCCACGCCAAGGGCCACAATCACGGCCACCATAAGCGTGCTAATAAATCTCATTAAGTTTTTCATTGTGTTTGTTGTGTTGGTTGTTACTGTTTCTCGTTTCTTATTAGACGGCCAGGAACGACTCGCCGTCCCACATCAGTTGCTTCGTCACCTTCGTCGAGGCGGTGCCGCTGAGGGTGGCCACGGTGTCTGCTCCTACTTTCACGGTGACGGCTCTCGCCGTGCCGTCGCTCGTCCAGTTGACGGCCACCATTGCGCCCACGTTCAAGTTGGCGGGTTCGGGGGCCAAGTTCAGGGTGGTGGCAGCGGAGAGGGTGCCCAGCTTCACGATGGTCTTCTGGCGGCGCACCGGCGCATCAGCCTTGTTCGAGCTGATGGTGGGGCTCACGACCTCGGCGGTGGGGAACATCACTTCCGTTTTCTTGTCGGCATCTTCTTGGATGCTCGGAGCTACGAAGTTGTAGCTTGCGTTGTTCTCAGTGTTGATAGGGTTCATCTCTTTACTTTTTTAGAGGTTGTTGGGTTTGTGGCCGTACTTGGCCTCGAAGAGTTCAGAATAGCGTTGCGGGTTCTCCTTCATCAGGTTCTCCAGCTTGCCTTTCTTGTGGTAGTCGTCGAAAGTCCAGTCCTTCTCGGCCTCGTTGACGACGGGGGTCTTCAGCTGGTCAGTCACAGGGGTCACGCCCTGAAGCTTACCGATAATCTTTTCTGCCATTTCGAAGTCGTTGGTGGCCAGTTTGGTGTAGGTCTCGCGCTCGTCCTCGCCAATCTTCTTGGAGGTGATGGCCGAATCCACCAGCTGCTTCACCTTCGCCTCGTTCATGGTCTTCACCTGCTGCTCCAGCCCGGCACTCTTGGTCTTTTCGGCCTTGAGCTCGTCGCGGAGGGTGACGTTTTCGTCGACAACGGCCTTCACTGCGCTCTCAAGAGCTTCGTCGGTCTCGATGTCCTTTTCCTGCTTGTTCAGCAGGTTTGCGAATTTTGCTCTGTCCATGTTGTTGGGTTTGATGATGTTTAATAGTTGTTTGTTAAAGAAATCGAACACGGTTTTGGCCGACTTGATGTCGGCTGCCGGTTCTGCGATGTTTCTACCTTCAATGATGCTGTCCACCAGTCCGCGCTTTTTGGCTTCCTCGGCTGTCATCCAGTGGTCGAGGCCGTCGGTGAAAAACTCCTTGCGAACCTCTTCGACCGGCTCGTTCATGCGGCGGGCCATCATCTCAATCAGCGAGGTCTCGAATTTGTCTATCATCTCTGCCATGGAGCGCACCTCGGCACTGTTACCATAGACCGATCCTTGCACACGGTGGTACATCAGTTTGGCGTAGCGGGCTGCGCTCACCTTGTGGTTGGGGTTGGTGATGAGCATGGCCATCATTGAGGCGGCAAGGCCGTCAATCACCCACTCCACGTCGATGTCGGTACGGTCGAGGTAATTGAACAGGGCGCAGCCTTGAACCACCTCGCCGCCTTCGCTGTTCACAAAGAACTTGAAGTCGCGTATGCCTTGCCGCCTCATCTGCTCGACTTGCGCCACAATCACATTCGTGTCGATGTCGAGTCCGGCACCGATCACGCCGTACATATAGACCTCGGCGACCTTGCCGCCTTGGTCACGGTTCACTATCCTAAAATTCGTCTTCATTTCGTGCTTTTTCACGGTGCAAAAATCCATCAACAATCCAGCCCCCGCAAAAAGTGAGGAAAGAGTTTGACACCTTTTTTGATTGTGCCCCTGCGCGTGTGCAATTTTGCACCGCTAAACCAACCGATTATGGCAGAATTGACAATCAAACAGAAGAAGGATTTCGCCAAGCAGCTGTTCCTGAACGACGAGGGAATCACACAGGCCGAGATCGCCGACCGCGTCGGAGTTTCAAAGGTTACAATTTGCAAGTGGGTCAACGAGGGGAAATGGGACGAGATGCGCACATCGCTCCTCGTGGGCAAGGATATGCAGCTGTCGTGGCTCTACCGCCAGCTTGAACAGTGGAAGGACACCGTCGAACAGCGTGAAGACGGAAAGCAGCTGCTCACCTCCAAAGAGGCCGATGCCGTGGTGAAGATCACCGCCGCCATCAAGAACCTCGAAACCGAAACCAACACCGCCGAGAAGATAGCCACCGGCAAAGAGTTCCTCGCCTTCGTCCGCAAGACCTGCGGCCTCGACCAGAGCAAGGAGATTGCCCGCCTCTTCAACGCCTACATCAAATCCTGTCTGTAGCCATGGCCAAACTCCGCAAACCAACAGACAAGCAGCTGCTCGAAGACTGGAGGCAGTATTACGAAAGCTTCATCTCCGATGTCGAGGTCGACACCGAGGAAAGCCAGGAGGAGAAGCTGAAGCGTATTGCCCGGCTTGAGGCGGATCCCGAAAAATGGTTCAAGTACTATTTCCCGGCATACTGCACGGCAGAACCGGCAGCCTTCCACAAGGCGGCCACCAAACGACTGATTGAACACCCACGCTGGTACGAGGTCAGGGCGTGGAGCCGCGAGCTGGCCAAGTCCGCCCGCTCCATGATGGAGGTGCTGTTTCTTGCGCTCACCGGGAAGATTTTCAACATGCTTCTGGTGTCGAACAGCTTCGACAACGCATGCCGCCTGTTGCTGCCCTTCCAGCTCCAGCTGGAGAAGAACGCCCGCATCATCAACGACTACGGCGACCAGGTCAACCCCGGCAACTGGGAGACGGGCCAGTTCGTCGCCAAGTGCGGATGCTCCTTCAGGGCCATCGGTGCGGGACAAAGCCCCCGTGGTACCCGTAACGAGGCCAAGCGTCCCGACTTCATCCTCGTGGACGATATCGACACCGACGAGGAATGCCGCAACCCTGACCGCATCAAGGCCAAATGGGACTGGATCGAGCAAGCCTTGATTCCCACGGTATCCGTATCGGGCGACATCAGGATTCTTTTCAACGGCAACATCATCGCCAAGGACTGCTGCATCAAGTTGGCCGGTGAGAAGGCCGACAAGTTCGAGGTCATCAACATCCGCGACAAAAACGGAAAATCGTCGTGGCCGGAGAAGAACTCCGAGGCCGACATCGATTTCATCCTCTCCAAAATATCCACCAAGTCGGCGCAAAAGGAGTATTTCAACAACCCAATCACAGAGGGAACCGTGTTCAAGGAGCTGACATGGGGCAAGGTGCCCCCGCTGCGCCGCTTCCCGTTCCTGGTCAACTACGCCGACCCTTCGCCGTCCAACAACCTGAAGAAAGCGTCCAGCCGAAAGGCCATGGCACTGCTGGGCTACATGGACGGCGTTTTCTATATCATCAACGCCCGCGACGACCACGCCACAAGCGCACAGTTCGTCGACTGGTTCTACGACATAAACGAGGATGTCCCTCAAGGCGTGCAGGTGTACAACTTCATCGAGAACAACAGGCTTCAGGATCCGTTCTACCAGCAGGTATTTCTGCCCCTGTTCGCCGAACGCGGCAAGAAGGACGGCTTCCTGAATATCAGCCCCGACCCGCGCAAGAAGCCGGACAAGTTCTCGCGCATCGAGGGCAACCTTGAACCGCTCAACCGCCAAGGCCGCCTTGTCTTCAACGAGGAGCTGAAGGGCAACCCGCACATGGAAAGGCTCGCCGAGGAATTCATACTGCTTACCGAACAGCTCAAGGCACCGGCAGACGGCGCGGACTGCGTCGAGGGTGCCTGGTTCATTCTCAACGGAAAGATCCGCACACATGAAATCAACTCCGTTTCCCTGGGCCGCAGGCCCCGAAACAGGAAACGGGTCTAACATATCATCAACATCTAAAACAACCATCAAAATGACAACACTATGGAAAAGGTTCATGAACTACGTTCGGGTAAAGAACGCCATCCGGCATGCAGACAAAATGCATCAATTGACAAAAAAGAGATACTTCGTTATCAAAGTAGACGGCAAGGTACGGGTCTACGACCGCGACAAAATTGACGAGCTTGTCCGGCTCGGCATCTTCCGTAAGGAGATGAAGGACTATCTCTACATCATCCGGCAATGCCTCTATCACACTAAATGACACGCCATGTACATCACAGTTGAAGAACTCACCGACGGCATCCATGCCGAATCGCTCACCGCTATCACACGCGGCGACAACAGTAAGGCCACGAAAGCCATCGACGATGCCATGGCCATGGTGCGCAGCTATCTCTGCGTCCGCTACGACATCGAGGCCGAGTACGCCAAGACGGGCAATGCCCGCGACGGGATGACTGTCAAGCTCGTCCGCGACATCGCCATCTATTATTGCTACGAAGGCTCAAGCCCCGTCAATATGCCTGAAACACGCGAAAAGGCCTACGACGATGCCATCGCCTTCCTCAAGTCAGTCCAGGCAGAAAAAGCCGCCATGCCCGGACTTGCCCGCCTCGATGGATCCAAGGGCAGCAACTATGTCAAATATGGTGGCAACCGAAAAAGGAGGAACAAATGGCTGTAAAACGAAAGAAGGGCGAACTGCCCAAGAACGGTGTCAACATCACCAACATCAATGTGCGTGTCCCCAACCGCTCCACTCAAGACATTGAGAACTGGCGACGCGCCATCGCCGCATTCGAGAACCCCACCAACCCCATCCGCACCTATCTCTACGACCTCTATAAGGACATGGAACTTGACGGACAGGTCGAGGCCACATGGGGCAAACGCTGCGACGCAATCCTCAACAAGAGGCTCGTCTTCAAGCGCGACGGTACAGAGGACAAGGAAATAGGCAAGCTGCTCAACTCGCCCGACATGCGCATCTTCATCAAGGAGCTGCTGCGCACCATCCTCTACGGCTACACCCTCCTTCAGGTCAACCGCGTCTGGTTCGACGAGGACGAAGAGCAGTACCGCATCGACTTCGACCTTATCCCACGCAAACATGTCCATCCCGAAGACGGCTTCCAGTGCGTCAGCCGTGAGCAGAACATGGCCACCCCCGACTTCCTCTATCTTCAGCCGCCTTTGGCCAACTATATGGTCTGGGCTGGCGACCCCACCGACATGGGCATCTTCGCCGTCGTCGCACAGTATGTCATCTATAAGCGCGGCGGATTCGGCGACTGGAGCCAGTTCGCCGAGATGTTCGGCATGCCCTTCCGTGAGCTTTCCTACGACGACTACGACGAGGCCACACGCGCCAAGCTCGAACAGGCCATGGAAGAATGGGGCAGCGCGGGCTACCTCATCAAGCCCAAGGGCGCGGAGCTCACCCTTCACGACACCGGCGGCAGCACCAGCAGCGCGGATGTCTACGACCTCCTCATCTCCAAGTGCGACGCGGCCATCTCCAAGGTCATCCTTGGCAACACCCTCACCACCGAGCAGGGCGAGATAGGCAGCCAGGCCCTGGGCGAGGTACACAAGGAAGCCGAGGGCGAGAAGAACGAGAGCGACAAGCTGTTTGTCCTCTCCGTACTCAATACCCGCCTCCGTGCCGTGCTGAAGCGTTTCGGCTTCAACCTGCAAGGCGGCGAAATCATGTACGAGGGCCTCGAAACCGACTGGGCGCGGCTGAAGGACAAATGGGACGTCATCAAGGAAATCCGCCAGGAGGTGCCCGTCGACGACGACTACATCTACGACGAGTTCCCCATCCCCAAGCCCGACAACTACGAGCAGCTGAAGGAGGAAATGGAGTTGAAACAGGCTTTAAACGCCTTTCAAACGGTGCCTGAAAACCCGTTGGACGATGGCGACGAAGACCCGAAGGCCAACAGGCGGAAGCCGGGAGCAACCAACCTCTTCAACCGCCTGAAGCGTTTTTTCGTCTGAGGACGGGCGATGCCCCGTCCCTCGTTGACCTCGACGGCCTCTATTTCCAAGGCAGCACCGTGGAGTTGGCCATGGCCGTGGCTGCGTTGCCACGTGTCTATGCCCTCTCCATGAAGCAACTCTACGCCCAGGTTATCGCCGACGTGCGCGACGGCAAGGCCGGAACCATCCACCCCGAACTTTACCGCGCCTATTCCGAGAACCTTAAAAAGGGTGTTTCGGGTGTTTTTAGCCCTTCAACCCATGGGGATATGGATTTGGATATGCAACTCCAGTTTGAGGCTAATGTGGCCCGTTTTGCCGCTTACAAGGCCTTCCACGCCACACAGCAGCTGGAGCGTCAGCTTGCCGACCGCGACGGCGTGGCACGAAGCCCCGAAGAGTTCGACCGTATGGCCCGTGCCGTCCTCAACACCTTCAACCGATATCAGGCCGCCGAATACAACACCGCCGTCGCCCGTGCACGCACGGCCAAACAATGGGCCGACTTCAGCCAAGGCGACAACATGTTCCTGTTCCCCAACATCCGATGGCTGCCCAGCCGCAGCGCAAACCCAAGGGAGCAGCACATGCCTTTCTACAACCGCGTGTGGGCCAAGAACGACCCCTTCTGGAACTCCAACCAGCCCGGCAACCTCTGGAACTGCAAGTGCGATTGGGAAGAAACCGACGACCCCGTCACTGGCGACAATCCCGAAGGCATCCGTCCCGCCCGTGGGCTCGAAGGCAACCCAGCCGAAACCGGCCAGATCTTCACCGATGAATCCACATATTTCGCCAAGGCGGGAAAGAGCCGCAGGGAAAGGGATAAGGTGGAGGAACAGTGTGAGTCAGCGGCACGCAATCTGCTCAGAGATTCAGCCAAACAAAGTCCATTGCTATCAAAAACCTGCCAATGCGAAATTGACGGAGCAATGCACGACATACACTTTGCCGACTGGGGCATTTCGGAAACAGCACAATCCATGTTTGGCAAAAAGAGAATGTATTGGTTAAAGAACGAAATACTGAGCAATCCTGATGTCTATCTTAAAAGAGCGACCTATGTTGGGGAGGCAGAAGTTGATTTTTCTCACAACACCAACAAGAAGACGCGCAGGTTAAAGAGAAAATTCAAGAAATACTACTACTGCCAGACCACACTCGCCGACGGACAAAATGCCTACCTGAACATCGTTTTGCATGATGACGGAAACTATTACCTGTACACTATAAGCAAGGAAATCCATGAATACTAAAAAGCCGCCACTCTCATAGGCAAAAATACTCGCCCCAATGATAAAGCAACGGCTTTGTTTCTCAATCCTTCAAACTGCCTCGTGGAACTACAATCCTCGCTCTCGTTTGAATGACTTACGACTGCAAAAATACAAAACTTTTGAATAATACAACAAAAAACTGAAAAAAATGACACCTGAACAGTTCCAGCAGCGCATCCATGAGATGAGGGAGCAGTTCGGCGACCTCTTCGACCGCTACGGCCTCACCATCATCGGCAATGTGGCCGTCTCCTGGTTCAAGAAGAACTTCCAGAACCAGGCATGGGGCCGCGTCAAGTGGAAAGAGGTGCAGCGGCGCACTCCCGGAACAAAGGCCAACCGCTATGCCGCCAAACATCATCCAGCGCAAACCACACGCCGCATCCTCACCGGCGACACCGGCGACCTCGGTCGCTCCATCGAAATCATGGAAGCCAAAAACGGCACTGTCACCATCTGGACAAACCCGTCCGCCTTCGGCTCAAAAGAACCCTATGGCCGCGTTCACAACGAGGGCCTCCGCGCAGGGCGCGGCAGCGGCTTCACCATGCCCCGCCGCCAGTTCATGGGCGAGCACCCTGAACTGAACGACCTCATCATCAAAAAACTCGAAGAAAAACTCAATCAAATAGCACAGCCATGATTAGATATCTCTATCTCGCACTCGAAGAAAAACTCCTTGCCATCACCGACGAGCAGGAGAACCCGCAACCCTTATTCAAGCACTGCGACCTATGGAACCGACAGGTTGAGTTTATGGAGCAGGAAACACCCTTCGAAACACCAGCCGTATTCGTGGAGTTCACCAACATAGAGTGGCGCACCCTCGGCCAGCATGTCCAGGATGCCGACCTCACCATCCGCCTTCACATCGTCACACCTTGGTATGCCAACACCGCATCCAATGTCCAAAACGCCGATGTCAGGGCCACGGCTCTGTCCTACCTCGACATTCCCACCGTCCTCTTCCGGCAGCTTCACGGACAGCATGGCACCGTTGCCGTGCCTGTGGAGACGCAAGCCCCTGCGTCTCCCGGACAGGAAGAAACGCCCACGCCGCCCAAGGTCATCGGCTCTTTCAATGCGCTTGTGCGCACCTCCTCAACCGTCAACCACAACCACGAGCGGTATGTTGACAGCATTGAGACCTATCGGTGCCATCTGCAAGATATTTCTTTCACCTTCCCAAAAGTCACTGTTGACACCGCCAAACTCTCGGTCGAGTTCATGGAGCAATCAGGTTTGACACAACCTTAATTTTCTATGTACTCCATCTGGTTCGTGCTGCCCTTGAAGATGTAGCCGCATTGGTTCTCAATCTCCATCTCCTCCAAGGGCAGCATGTTCTTTTTACCGAAGGTATGCTCCGCCATCGTCATAAACTCCACGATGTACATGTAGGAGCCGTGGAACTCGAAAGCCTTCATGCGCCCGGTCGGGTTGCCTTCCTCGTCCTTTTCCTCGATGCCGATAAGACACTTGATCCAGTTCGGCGTTCCCTTGCTGTCGCTCTTGATGTCATAGTCGAAGATTGTGAAAACCTTTCCCGCGAGGTCTTTAGGGTTGATGTTCGGAGCGTCGAGGCTCCTGTTGATGCGGATTTTCTCCGTCAGTTGTCGTAGTTTCATTTTTTCCTCAATTTTTTTCATTAGGTTGTATCCGTCGGCATGGCGCAGCAGGCCGTAATAGCTTGCCCACGATTCATCTCTCCGGCAGCGCGATGCCCTCGCCCTGATGTTCTGCCGGAGTGTCGTGTAGCCCTTGTCATGGTCGGCCACGCCCTTCCTCGGATTTCGGTGTACCACATAGCCGCAAAACGACACTTCCTTGGCCAAAGGCTGGAGCCGTATCGCTGAAGCCTTGGCCCGGATCTGTAGCTTGTACCACCAGAAGTTCTGCACACGCCATTTCAGCGCGTTCGCTTCCTCCTTGGTATAGGTCGCAAACAGGCAGTCGTCGGCGTAACGCATAGCAAATGGGACCGCCTGCTTGCTCCATTGGTCGAACTCCAGCATGACGATATGGTGCATCAGCGGCGAGGTCGGTGTTCCGATGGGCAGGTGTCCGTCGACGAAGCCCACCGTGATGCCGAACTCTATCAGTTCCCGGTCGTCGGTCAGTCGCCGCATCGCCCTTCGGAATATCTTCGGGGTGATGTGCTCGTAGCACTTCCTCTGGTCGATGATGACACACCAGCCCAGGTCGCGCCGGTCATACACCAGGTGTTTCAGGCGGTGGATGACAGAGTTGGCTTTCACCGACGAGGTGATGCCGCAGCCCGGCTTGCAGTTGATGCCGTTTTTGTTGTCATGCCAATCGTAGAGGGGTTTGGCCATGATGTTGAAAAGGTGCTGCAAGACAAAGGTGAAAAGCAAAGGGGAGTCAATCTTGCGCTCTTTTCCGTTTGGGTTCTGCTTGGTGAGCTTTCGGTAACCAAGATGTTCCTTGTACTCGCCGCTGGCTATCGAGGCCACCACACTCTTGGCGTAGGCATCCGCATTGGCCATCATGCGCTCCACCTCCGTCTTGTTACTGTGGCCTTCAGCCGCGTTCGTCATTGCGGCGCGTACTATTTCTTCAGTCACTCTCATGGCTCAATGTCAAGTTTGAGCAGTCGGCAAGCGTCGGGCATCTCAACCCACACTTGCCACCGGCCTCCAATCTCACCGGCTGGTCTTGTATGTCTGCCGCTTCCGGGCACGGGTGACGGGCGCAATCTGTTTCTCTCTTTGCTCATACTTTAGCAGAACCGCAATAGTTAGCATTCGTGTTGCCTGCGGAGTTGTTCGCATTCAGATACCGCGCCGACAAGTTGCTGTTGTTAGCGTTGTTGCCTGAACGGAGACCCACCGCCCGCCTCCCTTGTGTTGTTTGTCCTCGCGCCCTCAGAGGTCCTGGTCACTGTGCCGGACTTGTGCGCTGCAACGCGGCAAAATTAGGAAAATTTGCCGTTGAAAAACAAAAAAAAACCGCCCCGAAGGGCGGTTGGAAGGTCGGGCCATTGCATGGCCCTTGCAGCCGTTGCACGGAACTGCGTTCTATTGCACATCCAAAAGAACTTGAGCAGAACCGCAATAGTTAGCATTCGTGTAGCCTGCGGAGTAGTTCGCATACAGAAACCGCGCCGACAAGTTGCTGACGTAAGCGTAGGTGCCTGAACGGAGACCCACGCGGGTGCGCTTGCCGACGGTGCCCCAGTAGTTCGACATATAGCCGTAGCCGCACTCGCCTTTGCTGATGCTCCCGCTGGAGCTCACGGGCAACGGAGTGTTAGGCAGACGGCGACGAATGTAGTTGTTAGTGCGGTTGACAATGCTCCCGGCATACTTGTACTTGCTCTCGAAGCCGAACTTCTGGCCCATGTTCACATCCACCGAATTCTCGTTCACCCATTTCTCCTGGTCAGGCTCGATGTAGGCGCGGATGGTGTGACCGTATCGGCTGGAACTGGGTGCTGTCAGGCAGTCGCCCACCATCTCGCAGCCACCGCCCCAATAAGGGCCGATGTCGCCGCTCATGTCGCAGCCCAGCATCAAGCCCGTGCGTAGGCAGCATTCAACGGTGAAGGTCTCCTCCGTGCCTTCTGTGTCGCTGTAGGCGGCAAAGCTGCCGGTCACGATCTTGTACACGCGGGCGTTCATGTAGCCGTCGGCCAAGGTGGGCGGCGTGAAGGTGGATGTGGTCGGGTTGGCATACCACCACTCGCAGCCGTTGAACATGAAATGCTCTCCGGCGGCAATGCCGAACTCGACGGCAAACGACACGGCAATCTGCGACTCCAATGTCTTCACGTGTGGGCCGTATGAGGTTAGCATAGCGGCCATGTCGACGGTCTTGTAGGTGCTACCGTCCTTGTAATAAATCTTGCCGTTCTGAGCCCAGCTCTTGTACGTCCAGTTGGCATCGCCTGTCGCCTTGATGCGCACACCGCCTCTTTCCAGCCATTGGCTCTCGTTGCCGCACGCATCGTTTGCACTTACGCCGCTGCTGAAGCGCCCAGAGGAGCAAAGGTACTTCGTCCCCAAGGCCGTCTCAATACAGCGCAGGAAGGTGTTTCTTGCGTGGAAGCCTCCCTCTGCTACCGGGAACGGGGCCGTGGCCACATAGTTGTTGGCTCGGGCGTTTGTCTTCGTGGTGATTTGGCTGTAGCCGCTGGTCGGATAGTGGCCGTTGTCGTAGAACATCTCGCAGGCCGGGGCGTAGCCTTTCCTCCCCCTGATGCCCGTCAGCGTGGAAGGGTAGTTGTAGAAGAAGCTGCGGATTTTCGTCGTGCTGTTCTCGCTGATGGCCGTTGCGGGGCTTGGGCAAATGCCCGTGGGTTTCAGGGAATACACCTTCACATCCACGCCGTCCCAGAAGTTGATGTTGGAACACAGGATGCCGTTCCATTCCTTGCCGCTTGCGCCAATCACGCCGTCCAGCAGGTAAACCTCGTCCTTGCGGCCAACGAAGATCGAGTATTTCGTCTCGGTGGTTTCCCAAGGCATCAGGTAGTGGGTGACTTCGGTGTCGGCGGCCTTGTACAGCTTCGGATGGGTCAGTGTCTTCACACCGTCCACGGTTTCGATCGAGCACAGTGCAAGGAAGGCCTCCGCGTCGTAGGCTCCAGAGGCGCAGTATTGCTCCGTGCACGCCGCGTCGGTGTAGAGGGCGTTGGCCATGCACTCGTCGCGCATCGCCGTCGTGATACCCACCACGGGTGCCCAGTTGCCGTAGATATCGCGCAGCCAGTTGTTTTTCTTCAGCTCCATCACCGGGCGTTTCTTCGTCTCACCCTCAACGGCGGTCATGTCGACCAGGAACGGCCTCCAGTCCAGAGCCCACTCGCGGTTGCCAAGCACGGCCAAGGCATCAGGGTTGTCTTGGTCGGTCGGGCTGGCCGTGTTCGCGTTGTCCAGCCACTTGCCCATGCAGAAAGCAGGCTTGGTGTAGCCTTGCAGCTCCAGTTCTGACTGCACGGCCTTGAAGTCGTTGTAAAGGGCTCGCATCGAGTCCCTGAAGCCGCGAACGTAGCTGATGACGATGGTGCCGGTGGGTGAATTACCGCCGACCACCTCCTCGGTGCCCATGTCGTCGGCGGGCTTGCCCGTCGGGTCGATGGTGTGTGTGCCAGTCACGGGAGTGGCAATCTGGTAGTCCACATACTTGCCTGCCCATGCCGTCGCGGGCACGATTTGCTCGTCACTGTCATAAACAAGGGTGTAGCCCTCCAAGCCAATGCCCTCGATGTCACTCCTGATGAGGCCGTCGAGCAGCACGGCGTAGGTGCCCGAGGTCGGCAACGAAGCCGTGTAGCGGTAGCCATTTGTGGCCTCGCCTTCGCCTTCCACTATCTCGCCCTCGATTTCCGTTTCAGCCCAAGTCAGGCCGGTCAGCAGCTGCTGGGCAATGTTGCGCTCGTAGGTGCCGCCACCCTCGGCATAGATGACGATGCGGTCGAAGATGCCGCCGTTGCCATGCTCAATGCCACGGAGAACGAGGCAGGTCTTACCGTTGATGGTCTCCGTGTCGAACTTGCTCGTAAGGGCCGACACAGCCAAGACAAGCTCCACCGGGGCCACATATTCCTTGAACACATCGTACTCCTTGCTCCATGCCAGGTGTGCCGAAATGTCAGCCAAGGTTGCAGAGGCCGCAACCTCCACAATCATATAGCCCTCGTCGGGCAGGTAGAAGCGTTCCGTATGGCCCGCGAAGGTGTGCTCCGTCACGACGGCCACTTCACTGCCTGAAGCGGGGAGCGTGGCACAATACCACACGCCCACGATGGTACCGTCGCCCGCCTTCAGGTTGTTCCCGTTGCGGTCGGTCAGCAGGTAGCCGTTGTTCTTTTCAGCCGTGCCCCAGGCACCAGCCTCGCATTTCGGGCAGCGGATGATGCACAGCTTGTTCGTGCCGCTGCCGATGGTGCCGTTAGCCACGGCCCCGGTCAGGTAGCCGCTCGTCTTACCGGCTGCCCATGCCTCCGGGTCGAGTTGGTTCGCACCGTTCCAACGCAGCGCGTTGATTTTGAAAGCTTGGCTTTCGAGGCTGCCGCTGCCGCCAATGACTTCAAGCAGCAGGGCATCCTTGCCGCTCTCGATGCTCTCGTCACCGGCTGCCGTGCGGATGACAAACTTACCGGCCACGGTCACGCGGTCGTTCAGCGAAACGAGGTCGCCCGCAATGAGATCCTCGTAGGTTCCTTTCGGATCGAAGCTGCCGCCCGATTTTCTCCCTCCTAAGTTGATCGCCTTATCCATTGCTCAAAAGTTTGATGTTGACAATCGTTCCCTCGCCGCTGCCAACCACGATGCGCAGCATCGTCCCTCTCGGCAGCATGTCGTCGTTCCAGTTCTGGACGGTCTGTCCCGCCTCAAGCGTAGTGGCCGAGTCGGGAATCTCCTGATAGGGAGTCTCACCGTCAACCGACTGCTCAAGGTGCGCCGGTGTGTTGGCCGTCAGGCCGTCGAACTCGGCAACGAAGGTGCAGTTCTTTCCGTCCTTCTCCAAGCCTTCCGAGGTATAGCCCTCGGCCAGGCTCGCGTTCAGTTCTCTTGTTTTCTTGCTCATAGTCTAAGCTCCTTTTTGTTGTTTGATGGTTGTTTATGTTGTGTTTAATGGTCGTTTATTCATTGGTCGAACAGGCTCAGCTGGTTGGGGTCGGCCTTTTCCGGCTCCTCCTCCAGCTCCGAAGGGGGAACGCCAAGGTAAGAGAGGAAGGTCTTGTAGCAGATGCCGAACTCCGGCAATATACGCCGCCTCCAGATGGCCGCGTAGCACCGGCTCTGGTCGCCAGGCTGCCATTCCGCCTCCACGATTTCCCGGATGGCCTTCATCCGTTTCTTGGTGCTACGGTAACGCTTCTTCCTGCCCATGGCCTATCCCTCCCTGTGCGGTTCCACCGTGATGGTGATTTCGGTTGTCTTGTCCACGCGCCCGCTGCCTTCACAAACCGGGCATTGCTTCGTTGTGAACGGCAAAAGGGAGTCCACCACACCCATCCCAAGACAGTTGCGGCAGATCTCTATCTTGTCGAACTTGTAGTTTCTCGTTTTGCTCATTGTTCTTTAGTTTTGGTGTCCTTTTTGAAATTTCCTTCGTTGTATGCCGCAAGTGCGGCAAGGTTCTTCATCCTTTCCCTCAGTCGCGCCGTGCCGCCTCTCTCGGCTCCGAAGTCGCCGAAGCTGTGTTCCCTTGCCTGTTCCTCACGCAACTCGACGAAAGCGTCGCATTTCTCACGCATGTAGCCGGTGAAAGCCTTCATCACCATTGCCTTGTTCAGCCCGCCATAAACCTGCCCGACCTCGCCGTTGGCCAGTCGGTCGGCCACGATTTGGATGTCGGCCAGGTTCCAGTCCATGTCGTCCTCCACCAGCATTTGTGTCACCTCCTTCGAGAGCATGGCCATCGCTTCCGGCTTCAGCGGTCGGGCCACGTTCATCATGTCCTCCACGATGGTCAGGTGGGTCAGCACCAAGGCGGCAAGCGTCCGCTCCTCGAAGTCCTTGGCAAACCGCTTCACGCTCACCTGCCCCGTGCTCCTCACCGATTCAGTGGCCGTGGTGATGCTGCGGTCGGCTGCGGCCACCACAGCGACAGCCCCCATCGGAAGGCCGTCGCCAGTCCTGTCATAGAGCCTCTGCGCCACGGGGCATTTCTGTAGCCGTTCCCTTGTCGGAACCGCCACGGCACATTCCCCCTTTGAAAGGGTACCAGGGGGATTAGAGGTAGTCGAAAGCTTGTTTTCTTCTGGCATGGTCGCTGTTGTTTGCGAGGTTGGAATAGATTTTCTCAAAGTCATTGTTCAGCCCGTAGGGGTTGAAGCGGTTCTCGAAGTACCACTGGTTCTTCATGGCGCAAACCGCCTGAAGGAACATCTTCAGGTTGCCGATGCGCAGCGCATCGTTCACGATGACGGTGCCGCCTTCCACGATGCGCTCCTCTATCTTCCACAGCAGCTCCTTCATGTTCTTATAGTCGGCTCCCGAGAACTTGCCCGTGGTATAGGTCACGCCCTTTTTTGCACGGTAGATTTCGGCGAAGACGGTCAGGCCCTCGTACACCGGCATCGCGGGAACGTTGTCATCCTGTTCGGGTGTCGGCTTGTCCGTGTCCTTGATGCTCGCCAGGATGCGGTTCACAAGGTCGATCTTGTCACGCTTCGCAAGTTCCAAGGTTTCCTGGTATATCTCTGTAACTGTCATTTCGTGCGGTTTTCCTATGTAGTCATACACTGTCAGCATTTCGGGCTTCGCGTTCCACGGCGTGCCGCATTTCGGGCAGATGCCAAACTCGCAGCGCAGGCAGTATTCCTCGCCGCAATTGCGGCACACCGTGTAAATGCAATGGTTGCCCATCTTTCATCAGCATTCCGTCATCCCAAGCGGGACAGGTATCCATTTTCCGTTCTCATCCTTCACATCGGCGCGGATGAACTGCTTGCTCTCGGTGGGCGCGTAGCTCTCCTCGATGATGCGCACGCCCTCCTGGAACCGCTCGTTTCCGCTGTCCTGGGCCATCTTGCGCAGTTGGAGCACACGGCTTGCCTTCAGGTTGCCCGCCTGGTCGCGGCTCATCAGGCGCAACACGGCCTGCACCAGGGCGGCACTGTCATCGTCTTTGGCCAGGCTGCCCAGGTACTCCTTCACGATGGCGATGCCCTCGTTCACCGTGTCCTTGTAATTGTCCAGCTGGTACTGTCCGAGGGTGATTCTGGCTGTGCCTTCGCTGTTGGTGAAGGTGTGGCTGTGTTGGTTGTCCCTTACGCCGAAAATGTCGGCCTTCAGTTCCAGTGCTGTCTTGAAATTGCTCATCACAAGCTGCTTCCTTTCCGTGATGGCTTGGCTGATGTCCCGCAGTTGTGGCATGGACGATGCTATGGTCTCATCCACCAGTTTGGCGTAGGCCTCGCGGTCGGCTTTTTTCTTTGCCTCGGCCTCTTTCTTTGCCTGGGCTTCCTTGAACGCGGCAAATTGCTCAGCCTCCGCCGCCGTCATTTCTACTGTCTGTTTCTTGTTGTCCATTTTGAATGATGTTTAAGTGATTGTTATTGGTTGTCTTGATTGGTGTATCGTATGCAAGCCGGTTGGTTGGCTTTTACCTTCAGGAGACCATTGGCGGTGCGTCCGCTTTCATGCGCTTTGCAGTAGTATGTGCTTTTGCTGTAGTCGTGCCGCACACGGTTGTCGCATGTTCTGCACGTTTTGCCCTGCATGATACGGCGCACACGCTCGTCGGTATAGTCTTCTATGTTGAACAATGTGCCGTCCATGGGTCAGTTGGTTTTTCTTGGGAAAGCCATTTTCAGCAGTGTCGGTATTACCACCTCACGGTTGCATTTGTCGCAGCAGGTACCGCAAGCGACGGGGATGGCGTTGTTGCCCCATTCTTCTTTCGTTTTACCGCAGATGCAGCACTTGATCTTGTGTCCTGGTGTTTTCATCGCTCCTTGGATTCGTTTTCGATATTCTCTCCTTGCTGAGTAATTGCGAACAAGGCAAGAGCAATCTGAAGGCTCATGTCTTCATCATGCTTTTCGATGTCGATTTCGGTGACTTCATTTTTGCAACGCTCCACGGCCTGTTCAAGCAGGCTGTTGTCGGTTTCAGATTTGGCCATCGTCCCTATTGACAGGATAGCGATGCTCAATGCTTTCTCTTTGATTTCAATTTGTACTTTCATTTTTAATTGATGTTTAATGGTGATTAAATAACATTGTATTTTCGTAATAGGCTTGTAGCTGTTTTCCTGGACATTTTCTTGCCTTGATTTTTGCTTTCTGCAATGATACCGGCTATCATTTTCTCCCTGTAAAGGGTTTCTTCGTATTTTTCACGAACACGACGCATTGCCTGTGTGCTCTTATCAGCCCGCTTTTTGTATTCGACAAATTCCTGATCCAATGGACCAAAATATTTTTCCATGTAAATCAAATACGATTCAATTCCATCAATCGCAAAACAGATGGCGAGGAACTCTTCTTTTGTTATTGAGATATTCATTTCGGTTGGTTAATTATTGATTATTGAATAGTGTTTATTGGTGTGTGTCCGTATTTCGCCGCGCCTTCAGGCCAAACAGTGTATGGCACGTTGCCTCCGTAGCGGCTTTGGGGATAGGCCCGGTAGCCTTCCACATACACCTTCACGAATGCGTCGTATTTCACCGAATTGGCTACCGCGCCCTTGGGGTTGTGGCCTTCGGCATGGCTGATGAAGATGAAGAGCTTCGAGCGGAACTCGTCGCGCAGGGCCTTGTATTCCGTGTAGGTGAGGCCCGTGTATTGGAGCGAGTCGATGATGACCACCTTTGGGCTGCGCTGTTTGCGCAAACGCTCCTTCAACTCGTCGATGCCCTCCCCGTCAAGCAGGATGAAGTTCCGCTTCACGTCGGCAAAGCCAACGTCCTCGATGGCGTGTTGCATCGAGAGGCTCAAACCTTCCTCAAGGCTGTCGTAGGCCACCCGCACGTGCTTGGCCAGTGCCTTGGCCAGCTGCAAGGCGAAACGCGTCTTACCGTTTGCCGACCCTCCCCACACAATCCAGCTGCCGGTGAGTTCCACTTCGCCAAGGGCCAAGTCAAGGCCGCCGTCGAGCAGGTAGGTCTTCGTCTTGTAGTTCCGAATGTCGGTTATGGTAAGGGCGCGTTTCATCAGTTCAAGGAAAAGTTGTGTTTAAGTATGGGTAAATCTGTCCTTGCCCTTGCAGCCGTCTGCTTGCGGCAGAATTCATTGTAAATGCGGGTCAGCTCGCCTTCAGTTATCTCGTTGAAGCTGTCACGCCCGGCAGCGCGTGTGGCGATGCTCTTGGCGTAGTCAACCGTGTATGTCACTCCGCACAGCTCGCCGTAGGCGCAAATGGCCTTGATGACTCCCTTGCGCTTTTTGTCCATGCGGTTCTGCTTGCTTTGGGGTGTGGGTTTCTCCTGCGCCTTGCGGGTGTACTGCTCCAGCCTGCGGATGAGGTTCATGCACTCGATGAAGGTCAGTTCGCTGGTGTGGGTGGTGCGCCCGTTGGTCTCGTCGCTCACCAGGTCGGCCACGCTGTCCTTCAGACCGAGCTCGTTGAGGAGCCAATACAGCCTGCGGTTCTGGTTGAGGGTGCGCTTGTCGTCGGCCTGGTGCTTTGTCGGGGTCGTTCTCATTTTGTGGCCTCCTTCCCCTTCAGTATCGCGTGGATCTTGCGGCGCACACGGCGCAGGTCGCTCTCCGAGTCGTTGATCACGATGTCGATGTCCCTTGGGTCGGTCACGCCGTTGGCCTCGCACACCGCCGTGATGTCGGCTGCGCTCACGCCCTTCAGGGTGACGCACTTCCTTCCCACGCGGCTCCAGATTTCGTTGTAGCCCTTCCTGTTGGCCTTCACTCCCTTTCGGATGCGGAGCTCAAGGTGGCTCGTGGCCACCATGAGCAGGCCGCATTCGCCCTCAAGGGCATTATAAAGAGATATGAAGAAATAGAGTACCTTGTCGCTCAGTTTGTCGGCCTCGTCGAGGATGAGCAGCGGGGCTTCCTGCATCTTCAGGTAGCGCACCGCGTCAAGCATCATCTCGTTCACGCTCAGTCCGGCTGCGTCGCGGCCCATCGCCTGCATCAGCTCGTTCAGGAAGGCCTTGCGGTTCCAATATTCGTTGCAGCACAGCAAATACGTCTGCTTGTGCGCGTTGGTGTATTGCTTCAGGGCAAAGGTCTTGCCGCTGCCCGCGTCGCCCGTCACGGCCATCACAAGGGCGTTTTCCTGCACATCTTCCAGGATCCGCGACAGGGTGGTGAAGTCGCGGGTGGCCACGGCGTTCCATTTCTCGTCCTTGTAGCCGATTTGGGCCGCCACATTGCGCCACATCTCGTCCTTGATGAGTTCCCATTTGCCGTTCAGCATCTGGCTCACCGTGGCCGCGCTCACGTTTTTCAGCGAATTTGAAGCCTTCGCCTGGCTCTCGTAACGCTCGCAGTAGTTGCGCAGCGCGTTCACGATTTGTTGTTTCTTGATGTCTTCCATATCTCTCTATTTTTGAATGATTAGTACATGTCGTAGAAATTGTCGCCGGTCTCCACCGCCTCCACCAGTTCGGCGTTGGCAGCCGCCAGCCTTGCCTTGGCCTTGGGCAGCTTGTGTTGGCCCCGGCTGTCGGTGATGAGCAGCTTGCTCAGGGTGGTCTGCTCCAGCAGCTCGCGGGCGCGGTCTTCCATCGGGGTGAGCTCGTCCATCAGTTCCTGCTCCTTGCGGCGGTTGAAGTCCATCACGCGCTGGAGCTCCCTTGCGTCGCCTTCCTTGCGGTCGGCCAAGGCCATCGGCTGGATGTATTTCTCCTCAAGGGTGAACTGAAGGCTCTCGTCCTCGCTGACGGCCACGGCATAGTGTGGATCTTCGGGGTCGTAGCGCAGCTGCCAGCGCGTCGACGGGTATTTGCGGAAGTGGGTGTCGAAGCAGTCGTAGTCCATCTTGCGACCGCCGATGGTGCAGCGTATGCCGCAACCTTGGAGCAGGTACCGGCGTTCCCCGGTGCTTTCCCCGAAGGCCATCAGATATTGGGCGGTCTTCAGCTCAATCAGGCCCTCGGCCTCAAATTGGGCCACATACGCGGTCTCCAGCTCGGCGCGTTCGGCCTGAATGAATCCGACGATCTGTTTCACGCAGCCCTCGAAATCGGGGAACTGGTGCTTGTATTTGGTGATGTATTCAGTATTTGGCTGGAGCTCTTTGCGGCTCGTAATGCCGAAGCCGCTCCAGTTGGTTTGCATTTGGCAGTATTTCTTATTGAAATAGTTGAACCACGCCTCGATGGGCTTGGCCTTCGCATTCTTCACGCGGGCCGGTGTCACCTTGTCAGCCACGGCCTGGTAGGTGGGCGTGAGGTTCTTCATGGCGAAGTGGTCGCTCTGAAGCTGGCCGACGCGGTACATGCGTCCGAACAGCCGCTGCGTCTCGCGCTCAGCGTCGCGCAGGGCCTCACGGATGAGGGCGGGGCTTTCGTTCTTCCCGACGGCGAATCCTATCGGGTAACGGCAGCAGCCGTCAAGCACCACCACCATCGTCAGACGGTTGTGGTAGGTCGTGGCACCCTTGTCCGGCTTGTGCTGGTAAAGAAGTTCCACATCCCAACCGTCCATCGTCCAGAAGAGCAGCGGGCGGGTGGGTGCGCTACGCCTCACCTGCATCTCGCGTCCGGCGCGGTATTTCTCCGCTCCGTGGCGGCGGGCAAAGATGAGGTCGTCGCACTTGTCGCGCCACACCGCCACCGCCGAGGCCGTGATTTTCTTCCAGTCCATCTGCTGGGCCACCATGTTATAGAGGCGGGCCACCTGTTCGTTGTCGAGGTTGCGCGGGTCGCTCATGAAGGTGACGAGCATCGCCTTCTGGTTCTCGTCGGCCACCTTCGCGGCATTCTTCGAGCCGGTCTGGTAGGCTTTGTGGACGAGGCTGCCGAAGCCCTCGGCGATATAACGCTGGTATTTGCGTTCCAGACTGCGGGCGTTGGCGGGCAGCGTGTGGGGCCACTTCGTAAGGTCGAGTTCCTGCACCGCCTGGCTGATCTCGTCCCAGAAGCGCGTGGCGCGGTTGCCCAGGGCCTTGCGTTTCGAGTTGCGGCCTTCTATCAGTCGCTTCACGCCGTCGAGCACGATGGCGTTGGTGTAGTATTCCCTCCGTTTGTCGGCGGGCAGGTGACGGTCGTCGTCAATCATGTAGTCCTCGAAAAAGGTGGTGGCCGTGGCCGAGTGCTCAATCAGGCCCTCCAGCACATTCTGCCTGGCTTGCTTGCGAGGGTCGCCCACGCGCTCCACGATGGCCTTCTTGTAGCGGTCGGGCATCGAGTCGTAGGCTACCAGTGCAGGAGTGTTGCGGCAGGCGCGACGCACCACTTGGATGTCGCCACGGTTGGAAAGATTGCGGTAATTGGTCGCGCTCATCACGCCCTGCTCAATCATCCATCCGGCTTCCACGGTCAGTATGTTGTTGTAGTACTCCATTGTCTCTCTGTTTCTGTGCGCTGTCGGGGAGTCGAACCCCGGTTGGCCGCTATTTTAGCATCCCATCAGCGCAACCACCGACGCTTTTACTGTTTCCCTTCCTCCTCCTTGTCAAGTTCAACCATCAGCAAGGACAGCAGGCTCAGTTTGGCCTCCAGCTTCATTTTCTCCTGTTCAAGAGGGTGGGTAATTTTCACAATCCTCAGCCTTTGCACTTCGGTGCGGATTTCGGCAAGTCTCGCCTTGTAACCGTCCATCAGTTTTTGCATGGTCTCTCTCATTTCCCTGCCTCCTTTCTTGCCTCTTTCCTTAATACCCATGACAAGATTATGCAAAGGATAGTCGTTCCAAAATGCCACCATGCATTATTGATGAGGGCTCCAGTGTAACTCACAACGGCCAAAACCATAAAGGTATAGGACTGGATCATGTCGAGTGTGTAGTTCAAGTTTTTCATATCTCTTGCTGGTTTTGTGGGGCGGTGGTTGGCCGCCCCGTTTCCTGTGTTATTGGTTGAGTAATTCGACGATGAGTTCCTTGTCGACCTGCCAGAGGTTCATGCCGTGATCGATTTTATAGGTGATGTATTCCTTTGCGCCCATGATTTCGATGGCTTTCTCGCGCAGGTCAGTCGCGGCCCATTTCTCGGCCTGTTCAATGAGGAACACTGTCATTTCGGTCTGATCTTCGGCAAAGACCGCTTGTGCTTTCGAGATCTCTTGGATTTCGGCTTTTTGGTTGGCGATTTGGGCTTTGTCAAAATCGACCTGCCATTGGTAGGCCAAAGCGAGGCCGTCGCTCTTTTTCCATATTTTGCACCACTCGTCTTTTTCGAGTTCGCTTTTCATGTAGGCCGGGTTAATGTGCAGGTTGAAGCACTCTTCCGTGGGGGTGAAACCCGTTCTTTCGATAAATTCTTTGAGTAACATTTCTTCTATCTCCTTATTTATTTGTGATTAGATTTCAATCTCGATTGCGCCGTAGTTGCGAATGGCCATCGTGCGGATCTTCTTTGCCGTTTCCGTGTCGATTTTTCCACGGATGGCATCGCTTACTGTGTGTTCGCTCACTCCAAGCAGTCTCGCTATCGCTTTCCCGGTGCCTTTTTTCGTGTGAAGTTGCTTTGTCATATTTTTTACTATTTTTGTCGCGTGCTTCAATGATTGAAACACGCTGCAAATATAGATTTTAATCTAATACGATACGCAATTTTTAGAAAAAAATCTCAAAATTATATGGGTGCAAAGGCTAACTTATTGAAATACTTGGAGATAAAAAACGAAAAAAAACCTGATTTTTACCGAAAAACTGGGCTTTCAAATGGGTTTTTGGATAAAAACGAGCATATTTCCTCCAAAAATTTGGAGATTATAATCTCTATTTATACAGATTTAGACCTTTATTGGCTCGTCACCGGGGAGGGTTCCATGTATCGGACACCCGGCGTGATGAACGAGGCTCCTCCGCCGGATCGCGACGAGGTTGTCCGTCTGTTGCGGGAAAAAGTGGCCGACCAGCAGAAGATTATCGACCTTCTGGAAGAAAAGGTTGATGCATTGATTGCGGGGGGGAGCCATGGTACCGAAATCGCATCCGCAGCGGGCTAAATTGGCCATTGAAACTGACTTTTGTCAGGGGAGGGCGGTGTTTTTAGGCGTTTCTTGGACTAAAAATCTATATTAAAGCACTAAATTTCAATAATTTAGGTGTTATTTCCGACTTGCGGAAATATATTAATATAGGGGTCAACTCGCATTGTTTTGCTGTATTAAGGGGTGGAAGTCGAGCCGTTTTTTTCCGAGTTTTGAATATCCAATTGAATACCCAATTGAATATCCAAAGCCATTTTTTAGGCGAAAAGTACGGTCGGAGCGGGCACGAAAAAACGCCTTTCAAAGGGTGTTCAAAGGCCCTTCAAAAGGCGTGGTGGCGTATCATTTTGCTGGGGTCGGCAAAATGGTCTAAAAGCCTATAAAATCAGCGTATTTCGGCAGTTTATGGCCCAAAAATTAAACCTTTTCGGGCTGCAATTAAACTTCAGGCCCTAAAACTGCCCTCCATCCCCGGCATCCATTAAAGCAAAATTAAAGCAGATTGTACTTTTTAATTTTCGGCGTTTTATCGTAACTCACACAAAATCAAAGAAAAGCATTTTTAATTTTTGTATTTTTCATTTTTATGCCCTTAATTTTTTTGCATAGAAATTTTCGACAATGC